>Ga0209187_1000156_pt1 | contig 147812 bp, 142 predicted proteins | sample BantaG_FD_187430 | JGI IMG/M metagenome (GOLD analysis project Ga0209187, IMG submission 187430) | Marine algal microbial communities from Bantry Bay, Ireland - BantryBay_4 metaG (SPAdes) (version 2) | ecosystem: Host-associated > Algae > Red algae > Unclassified | place: Bantry Bay, Ireland...
TTTCGCTTACGTCGTGGTCCAGATTAACGTCGGCGCTGTCGGCTTTGCTACACCAGTAAATAAACTGGTGATACGTCAAATCGTGTTGTTTACAATACGCCATCTTGGACTTCTTTGACTCGCGCCATTGCTCAACATGGCGCTGCCAGAATGCTTCGCGGCTCAGCGTTTGGAGAGGTGTTTGTGCAGCAGTAGGTTTGTTTGTCTGCATAGTGTGCTCCTGTTTACCTGGAAGCACAGCTTTGCGCGAAACTAGAATACTTGTCTATACGTGTATTCGTGGGCGCTTACCATCATGCTGTGAGATACCACATTGCTGCAGCACACAAATCGCTTGGTAGTTAAGGTACGACAGAATGGCTTGGTGTTAACATATGAAAGCTGTTGCGTTCTTGATTTGTTTTAAGACTAACTTATTTGTAGTGTGTGTCTTACAGCAAAGGCTGGAAGCAAAAAAAATACTGAGATTAGTGTCGTTCACGAATGGTCTCCAGTTGACAATTTTTGCCGCTGAAAACCAACAGTAGAATCTTACTGATTCAGCTTTACGAAAAAATATATTAAAAATGTTCTTATGCAAATCAGTCTAGCACAGTCTTTTTGCTTCATCGTAAGATGTGTTTTTGAGTCGTTGCACTATTTTACAAGAATTCTGTGACCAATATGCAGCACCAGGCATCGACTTTGAACCGCTTGAGCCACGTTGTTATGCTGCTTTTGATTTGATAGTTTTCGACTGACCAGTATAAAACCTTCGTATAGATCGGACCAATTTTCCCGCAGCCATGCATGGTAAATTCTGAACTCATACCAGTTGCAACGACACCATATGCATCTAATCAACCGCAAAAACAAGAATGTTGTTAAACTCGTCGATAACAAACCTATTGCCCAATAGCCCAGCACCGTTTAACCAATTACCTATGCGTAATCTGAACAACCAGCAGCCAGCCTATTGACTTCAACCTGATTAAGTCGTTTCGTGATTTCGTTAGTTCGAAATGGTTTCTTAATTTGAGCCAGCCCAGAGCTTTAGTTCAGTCCGTCTTTTTGTTATAGGGTGTTTCTCCACCACACGCAGCAATTTCTTTTATTTTTTAGATTTGTATTTACTCCATTTTCACCGACGTTAAAACTGATTATCTAGCCTACACACGACTGCCCTAGTCAACTTCAATCTTTTCGAGATTGCCTATTATATTTTTCTTTGCGATATCGGTGTCCGATAGAAATTTTAATTCATAGTAGGTGATCTCGTCGGATTCTGCATACCATTTGTATGTAGACTTCGAGAACCTAAGTATATTGAGCTGAGTATAGGCCTCGTCTTGAATTTTCTTTATATTCCGATTTGCTGCAAAAATACCTCCCACAAATGCAATAGTTCGATAACCAGGCCCTATAGTTCTAACCGACACATCGCCTTCCCATAACCTTTGCCGCATAGCCGGGCCGTAAGCGTCGCGTAACTTAGGAAGGTTAGCAACTTGGTTTTTAACTAGCTTGGTACGGTACTGTTCCAGTTCTGATGTAGAGAATTTTCCACTGGTTGTAGCATCACCCCAAATCTCACCAGCTTCCGCGAAAAATGTAGCAGCTTCTAGTATTTGTGGTGCATCATCCAAGTACTCGTTTACATTGAACGCATCAAGATGCTCATTCATGCCATCGAACATGATTTTTAGCACTTCATCGTCACTCACTGCATCAGCACTTTTTGCGTTAATTTTAACCGCACTAGCTTTCTCGACATTTGTATCAGTGGTGCTGCCAAGGAACCCAATCGCCAACAATGAAGCAAATATGAAAAGGAAAAAATACAAAATTCCTTTAAACAGTTTTCCAAAGAAACCGCTGCGCAGCTTTACACCACAGTGAGGACAGGTTTTTGCAGATTTGCTAACCGGTTGATTACAGTCTTTACAAGGCATTAGGTTGGACACAACACTACCTCCTTTCCACGTTGCACCCCAAAACGAAACGTTTGAGGCGTTTCTATGTCTTTCCAATGACTACAATAGTCACAAAGAACGCATTCGATATTTAGAAGCCGCACTTTCTAAAATTTAGCTATCTACGAAAGGTCTCAATCGATTTAACGCGAGCTTTTAATCGATCGATTTCTTTTACTCTTTTAGCTAAATCTGGCCTCACACGGTGGTAGAAAGTAAAGGCATATCCAGCCAACAAACCAATTATCACAGAAGGCAAATACGCATTCAGGTATCTAGATATTTCTTCAGCATTATATCCAAGATCTCGATTGTAACCAGCCACAATTTCTTCTAATAACATGGCTGCCCCAAATCCAATGATTCCAGCGGCCCAAAAATTGAAATCTTTTAAAGTAAGAAAACTACTTAGCAGACTCCGTTTTCTCTCTGTTATCTGAACTAACAATTTTTCGTATTCATTTACCACACCGCCACTAACGGAATTAGATTGAGCATCTACTGTTCGCTGTCTTACAGTTATACCGTTTCGGATTTCAGGTCTAGCGCTTCTATCGTTCGAAGAAATTAATTTAATATCGGAAATGTCTATTTGATCTCCCAAATAAGCAAAAGCTTCACGTAAAAATTCTTCTCGCGTGGTTTCCGGGTTAACTTCTCTTAGGTTTTTGTGAATTCCACTACCATCAAAAATTCCAAAGTACACATTGTCCCAACCTTTCATAACTTCATGGGTGAGAATTAAATAGGGTGCACCGTTTTGACCAATCGATTTATCGATTACATAAAGCATGTGTGGATACTCAAACGACTCCGTGGGAATAGATGATAGTCGTTCACTTAGCGCTGGAGTAAATTGGGCGTAAGTTATGAAATAACTGCCTGCAGCCCATTCACTGACTTGCGTACATTTTGTAATATCAGGCTCTGAGCCAATAAATTTAAAATTCTCGATTCTGATACTCATTGTCAAATCCTTAATTCAATGGTGAGAATTATTTTTCATCACTCACAGGGAATTTGTCATTTTATTGAATTGACTTTCAAGACATCAAATTAACAGTCCTTCCTAGGATTTATCGCTAGTGCAGTAAGAAAGACATTGTCTGGCGTAAAATACTCATAGACTAGAGTTATGTTATTTTGGCCATACCATTCGTTTACACCATTCGCAGAAGGACCATGTAGTGTACATAGGTTGGAAGAAACCGACTTTCGAATAAATCCAGCGTAAGCTTCAAGACTTCCAGCAGCGGCCACATCTTCTGTAAAATGAAGTTTGTTATTTAAGCGAAAGGTGTATATCAATTGCCTATCGTTTCCAACTTTGATATCCATTACCGTTGATTGTTCTGTAGCAAATTCCTTTTCGTTTTTCTTATATTCTGAAACGATTAAACCCAATCCCTTCTGAACTTGAACTTCCGAAAGCACTGTTTTTACACCCAATCCCAGCACAAACGAAGTGAATTTGTCTTTTGCCCCAGCATATGCGGTAGTCGACGATAACACGGTCAAGGTGATTATCAGTGCAGGTGTAAGTAAGCTAGATCGCAAAACTTCTAATCTCCAATAATAAAATACAAATACCGACACACTTCCAATGGCCTAAAAGTTACACACCTACGGTTATATAAGATCAATCAGAAATTTAGTTCATAACACCCGTGTGATGGTTGCCATGCTCAGAATCCTTCAGGCTGTAATGAAATCATGCCACCGGCATGACAGTCGATTTGTTTTCCATCGAGTTCAGCAAGCACATTGCTTAATTCTTCACTATTAAGTAGGGCTATTTTCGCCACTTGGTTTACGTCTGCGCTGTTGATTGGATCGGAACGACCACCTGTATATTCGATAAGAGCTTTATAAAATTTATCTCCATTAACTGACAGGCCAGGCTTGAAATTCAAATCAAAAAGCATCTTACGAAGTGGTTGTTTATGCAATTCCTCACGCGCTTCATTGGCATCAGCGAATGCTGAGCCGTCTTCACGCTCGATCAAAATCGTTCTCTGAGGTGTCGGTTGTTGGGATGGACTTTTCATCATCTCAACCTTGACGTTGTGTGCGATAGTCGGTCGAGCACCGCTCGCTAGGTCGGCTTGAATCACGCAAACATCTTGGAGTGTTTCTTTACTGATATTGGAAGCCTTCATTGGCAACGAACTCTTTTGTCCTAGTCAATTAGTTAGCCGTCTATTCTACGACCGAATACTTCGATTTCAAGGCAGGTGGTAATTGTACGCCTGTAACATGAAACGGTATGATTGCGCCAATACCGGAACTTCGGCTCTTGACCAGAATTTACGGTGTCCGCCAGATCAGTCCTGATTTCTACAGTTTAATTGCTAGAGTCTAAACACCCAGCTAGAACCGATGTTACGAAGCTGCTCGAATTCCAGCTTTAATGCCTTCTCGAAAAGCAGTTGAACCAATTGGGGTAATTGGTGCAATCGGGCAGATTGGAACTATTACCAAATTACCTTTTATTGACTTATACCCTTCTTCAAACCCGACACAGAAATCAGAGTTAGCGAATGCTGGTGTAGAAAACGCAATTGCTAAATAAGCGGTTGCAGCAGCTAATATTGAAGTGACTCTATTTCGCATGTTGGACTATCCCTCAAGATGGAGATTCCAAGCTACTCTCAACACATGTCACACACTGTAAACTTTGTATACGCTTTTAAAGGTGAAACTCATTTTGTTGGTGCTGAACCTTTCAGCACTCGATTATTTGACTACTACCTATCCCCTTTTAAAAAAGGCATAGCAATTTAAGATTGCTCAACGCTCTCAGTACCAAACATTCTGTCCCGTAGTCGGTGTATCAGCGAACTGTACGAAAATCCGCTTTCAAATCAATTCAACACCAAGATAGTTGCTATTGTGCTATTCGTTATTTTCTCGCCGGTGGGATATTGGTGGGATAGGCGAAAATCACCAATTCAGTCAAGCAACGAAAATACGCTGCAAACTATTGATATAAAAGGGTTTTAAATGGTGGCTACACCTAGATTCGAACTAGGGACCCCAACATTATGAGTGTTGTGCTCTAACCAACTGAGCTATGTAGCCGCCGAAGTGGACTGCGCATTTTCGCGCTTGGCGGGGTAATTGTCAAGGCAGTACCCATCGCGGTAGATCACAGAACCCGTCCCCGCTCTGCTATTAATTTGACCTTTTATAAGTTGATGAGCCGTCGATCAAACGTTGAAGCGAAAATGCACCACATCGCCTTCCTGCAATAAGTACTCTTTCCCTTCCAGACGCCATTTTCCGGCATCTTTTGCACCGGCTTCGCCTTGATTATCAATGTAGTCATCGTAGGCGATCACTTCGGCCCGGATAAAGCCTTTTTCAAAATCGGTGTGAATTCGGCCAGCACCGTTGGGGGCGGTGGCACCGGTTCGAACAGTCCAGGCTCGTACCTCTTTTTCACCTGCAGTGAAAAAGGTTTGTAAGCCCAGCAGGTTATACCCTGCTCTGATGACCCGGGCCAAACCAGGTTCGGTAAGGTTCATTTCAGATAAAAAGTCGGCCTTTTCATCGTCTTCCAATTGCACGATTTCAGCTTCAATGGCAGCACAAACTGGCACAACCTGCGCTTGCTCCTCTTTAGCTCGTGCAACTAAAGCATCAAGCATGGCGTTGTTTTCAAAGCCCTCTTCATCAACATTGGCTATGTACATGGTCGGCTTTACGGTCAACAAGTGGTAGTGCTTGCGCCAGTCCAGCTCTTGCTCCGTGCATTCGACTGTTCGGGCTGGCAGGCCTTTACCCAGTGCATCGCTTAGGCGTTCCATAAAGGCTTTTTCAGCAATGGCTTCTTTGTTGGCCGACTTGGCTTGCTTTGCAATACGTGCAATGGCTTTTTCCATGGTTTCAACATCGGCCAACAACAATTCTGTGTTGATGGTTTCTACATCGTCAAGCGGGTCGACTTTACCTGACACATGAATCACGTCATCGTTTTCAAAACAGCGAACCACATGCGCTATGGCATCGGTTTCTCGAATATTGGCTAAAAATTTATTACCCAGCCCTTCTCCTGTTGAAGCGCCAGCCACCAGGCCTGCTATGTCAACAAACTCCATGGTGGTTGGGAGTATTTTCTCCGGAGATACAATGCCTGCTAACGATTCCAGCCGCGGATCAGGCACTGGAACGATGCCAACGTTTGGCTCGATGGTGCAAAAGGGGTAGTTTTCCGCTGCAATTTCAGCTTTGGTTAACGCGTTGAACAAAGTGGATTTGCCTACGTTGGGTAAGCCAACTATGGCGCACTTAAAGCCCATTATTTTTCGCCATCCGGTTTATGAGAGTGTAAGTTTTTTGTGGCAACATTTATGTCGCCATCGATCAAAGTGGCTGATTCTCGCAAAGCAAGATAGATCGCATCATCAATGAGTTTTTGCTCATCGCTGCTGGCGCGTTTTAACACGTACCCTGACACCGCTGACTTATGCCCGGGATGGCCAATTCCAATGCGTAATCGCCAGAAATCTTTAGAACCGGTTCTGGACACTATATCGCGCAAGCCATTGTGCCCGCCGTGTCCACCACCGTTTTTGATACGGACATGACCTGGTGGCATATCAAGCTCGTCGTGAGCCACCAGTACTTTAGCCATGTCGATTTTGTAAAAACGCGTCAAGGCCGCAACACCCTGCCCGCTGTTGTTCATGTAGTTGTACGGCTTAACCAGATGAACACTACGCCCGTTAAGCGACGCTTTTGCATGCATGGAAAATGATTTTTTATCGGCACTAAAATTTGCGCCCAGGTCGCGGGCCAATTCATCGAGATACCAAAAGCCTGCGTTATGTCGCTGGTTTTCGTGCTCGGCACCAGGATTACCCAGACCGACGATCATCTCAAATTGAACGGGTTCACCTGGCACGGCAACTTAACCTTACATTTACAATGCGGGGGCGTGGATAATGCTACGCGCCGACCTAAACAGGTCGGCGCAAGCTTCACAAACTTACAAATATTCGGATCTTCTGTGGCTAAAAAAAACGAACCAAGAATGACTAGTCGTCCTTCTTTTGCTCGTCACCACCTTCACCTTCAGCGGCATCATCACCACCTTCTTCACCGTCGCCTTCAGCAGCCGCGGCTTCTGCAGCTTCAGCTGCTTCTTCATCTTCTTCTTCCAGTGTCTTACGTGGCGCAACTACTGCTGCAACAGCGCGATCACTGTCATCATCGCCCTCAATCAGATCAGTTAACCGAACACCTTCAGGCAATATAAGATCAGACAAGTGAACCGAATCACCGATCTTCTTGTCTTGCATATCAACTTCGATATTGTCTGGAATATTGCGCGGTAAACATGCAATCGCAACTTCTGTTTCGTTGTGCGTGATCATGCCACCCTCTGTCTTAACACCGTAGGCCTTATCTTCGTTAAGAAAGTTCAGTGCAACAGTCAGCGTAAGTTCAGCCCCGGCAACAACGCGCTGGAAATCTACGTGCATAATTTGCAACCTGTGCGGATGGCGTTGTACATCACGTAAAACACTTCGCACTGCTTCTTTGCCATCAACGCTCACCATAAGCAGGTTGGAATAGAACTGATCGTTCTCCAAGTGCTTGATAACTTCGTTGTGCTTCAAGTTGATTGGTTGTGGATCTTCATCGGCTCCATAAAGGATACCGGGTACCAGATTTTCACGACGCAGGCGGCGGCTCGCACCTTTTCCAAATACGCTGCGCGACGTGGCCTGGACATTAATATCGTCTGACATGTCGTTGTGCTCCAAAAAAAAAGGCCTCGCTGGAATCAGCGCGGTCCCGCTCTACTCGCGACCAGGCAGAGCCGGAGAAGTATAGCATTGCGGCGGAATAATGAGGTGAAAAACGCCCAGGCAGTCGGCGCTGCTAAAGGGCTAATGAGTGGGAGTAGACGCTTGGGTTGAGCACAGCGGGTGCTAATCCATGTAAACCGAACTGACCGACTCATCTTCGTGGATTCGGCGAATGGTCTCACCCAGCAAATCGGCTACTGATAGCTGCCGAATCACTTTGCAGTTTTTGGCCTCATCCGACAACGGGATAGTGTCTGTCACCACCAGCTCGTCTAGCTGGGAGGCCTCAACGTTACTGATTGCCGGGCCCGACAGTACGGGATGGGTGGCCAAAGCCACCACTTTTGTGGCGCCATGCGCTTTAAGGGCTTCAGCGGCTTTGCACAAGGTACCAGCCGTGTCGACCATGTCATCGATAATAACGCAAGTACGCCCTTTCACATCACCGATAATGTGCATTACCTGAGCTTGATTGGCTTGCGGTCGACGTTTATCGATAATGGCAAGATCACTGTCATCAAGCTGCTTTGCCACCGCACGCGCCCTGACCACGCCCCCGACATCCGGGGATACAACAATCAGGTTCTCGTACTTTTGGCGCCAGATGTCCAGTAACAACAATGGTGAGCCATACACATTATCAACCGGAATATCAAAAAAACCCTGGATTTGTTCAGCGTGCAAATCGACGGTCAACACTCGGTCCACCCCTGCCACACTTAACATATTAGCGACCAACTTGGCGCTGATAGGCACTCGGGCTGAACGTACCCGACGGTCCTGGCGCGCGTAGCCGTAATAAGGGATAACCGCTGTTATGCGATCGGCAGAAGCACGCCGCATGGCGTCAACCATAACCAGTAAATCCATCAGGTTATCGTTGCAAGGGTTGCTGGTGGGCTGAACAATAAAAACATCGCCACCGCGAACGTTTTCGAGAATTTCTACGTAGGTTTCACCGTCACTGAAGCGTGACATTAATGCCTTGCCAATCGGCTGTTGCAGATAAGAGGCGATGTTTTGAGTTAAAACAGGATTGGCGTTGCCGCCAAAGATCATCAGTTTGCGATCATTCATGTTTATGTGCAGCTAATGTTGGCTGGGCCGGGAGGATTCGAACCTCCGAATGCCGGGATCAAAACCCGGTGCCTTAACCGCTTGGCGACGGCCCAATTGTTTTCAGTGCCTGGCACTGACCTGCTTTACTACTCTTGCGCCGTGGCTACAACTATAGCGCATTAAAAATAGCCCGCTAAACTGACTTGGCAACAGCGCACCGGATTTTAACCGGAAAAGTCGTACAGCGGGGACGCATTGTGCCCTTTTACGACATAACCTGTCATGGATTCTGGCAGTTTTTCGCTTAAAGCCTGTGCTTCATCTTCTGTTTCGCACGGGGTAAAAACACAACTGCCTGTGCCACTCATTTTAGCTCGACGAGGGCGATTGTTATGCGAAAGCCATTCCAATGCGGCCCTGACCTGCGGGTAACGAGCAATGACAATGGGTTCGAACACATTGGTGGTTCTGCCATCCATGAAGTCGCGTATTGTGATCGGACTGGTATTGCGTGTCAATTCCGGCAAATTAAACAAGGCTGCTGTGGATATTTGCACCTGAGGGCAGACAACCAAGTACCAGGGTTCCTTCGGCGCTACTGGCGTTAGTTTATCGCCGATGCCTTCGGCCCAACTGGCTTGTCCGTATACAAAGACCGGCACATCGGCACTGACCGAAACGCCAATTTCTGCCAGCTCTTTTATGCTTAACCCCAAACGCCAAAACTCATTTAATGCAACCAGTGTTGTCGCCGCATCCGAGCTGCCGCCACCCAAACCACCACCAGTGGGGATGGATTTTGTCAATGTGATATCGGCGCCTGATCGGGTACCGGACTGAGCTTGCAGAGCCCTTGCCGCCTTTATAACCAGGTTATCTTCGGGTGGGACTTCATCAAACGCTGATATTAGCTGAACATCGTTATCTTCACGCACAGAAAACTGCAGCACATCACACAGGTTGATGAACTGATATACAGTTTGCAACGTGTGGTAGCCATCACTACGACGCCCTGTCACGTGCAAAAAAAGATTTATTTTGGCCGGAGCCAACCAGTTTGTGGTCAAGTAATTTCGTCCTGCAGTTTCCCAACACGCTATCTTAACGGGCAAAGACACTCTGAGCCAAATCGAATTTGATGCCCAAAGGGTCTTTCACAAGGGATTGTTCAAATATTCACATATTTCAGGTATTTATACTGGAAATAAGGATAGGTTTGTGTCGCTATCGGTTAGGTACTTTAAGTCTGCCGGACCCACCAATTGATGCCCTACCATTTTGCTCACCTGTTATATCTGCGCTTGTCAGATCTTTATGCCATTCCTTCAATACGAGCCGTATGGTGTATGGACCACCGGTTGCCAGAATAGTGGCTGGCACAACGGTATCGTTAAACTGGCTGTACTTAAGGACCTTGGCACGCCACTGAGTATTCGCATCATCCACATACAGCATACTTTCCAGACGACCCTGAGCGTCATACTTAACTGACTGGGCCTGCTCGCCGGGCAAACCTTTAATCCATTGGGACATTTGCTCAATCGGGACAGCCACACTCAACTTTAGCGCCTGTGCCAATAGCATTGAGGCAGAGTTAGCCGTAACAGGCGCAGCTCCGCCGTTCACTAAAATGGCTAACCCATCTTTTTGTGTTACCCGAACCGTGCTCAGACCTGCTGGCAGTTGAATCAGTAAATCAAATGCATCGCCAGCTTGCTGCCATTGAATGCGTGTGCTGATTGATTCTGCATCTGTCCATACACCCAAGCCACCAGTCACCCTGAACGTATTCAGATTTTCCAGGGCCTGACGTTGGCTCTCAGGGTCAGTAATAAGCACCGGTTGTGTTTGACAAGAGGCCAGCAGCAGCAGTGTGGCCAGCAGTAGATAATGACGCACAATCAGCGAAAACATCAGGGATTAAGACGCTCCATAGTGTCGATTAATTTTACGTGGTCGGGTGCATCCAGCAGCGCTTTGTCCCAAATCGATCTTGCTTCCGATTTGTTGCCCACCATCCACAAGACTTCCCCAAGGTGAGCTGCAATTTCGGCGTCAGGGAGCAACTCGTAGGCTTGCTCCAACAGTGCTTTGGCAGCTTCGTAGTCACCTTGTCTAAAACGCAACCACCCAAGTGAGTCCATGATTGCTGGATCATCAGGTTGTAAACTGATTGCCTTTTCAAGGTATACCTGCGCTTCATCAAGTCGTTGGTTGTCTTCCGCCAGGAAGTAACCTAACGCATTTAACGCGTTGGCATTGTCTGGCTCAGCGACAATCAATGTGTTTAAGTCAGCGATGAGCGATTCGTTGTCACCTATCCGGTCTGAGGCCAGAGCTCTTGCATAAAGCAGCTCACCGTTATCAGGAAATTTTTCAAGACCATCGCTCAATATTTTAATTGCGTCGGCATCGCGATCAGCATCCTGAAGCATGCGGCTTTCTGTTGTGATAAGCATGGGTTGCATGGCCGGATCCGGCAACAAAGAAGACAAAGACCGAACGCGTTCTACACCAATTTCCAATTCACCAGAGGCTGCATAAAGTTCTGCTGATCGCAGTTGTGCTGACAAATAAAGATCGCCCTCTCCAACCTGCTCGTATAGTTGAATAGCAGAATCAAATGCTTGCTTCTGATCGTCTATACGGGCCAGATAGTAGTAAGCCTGATTGCGATGATCCCCGGTTTCACGCAACGCTTCCAAATAACGTTGCGCCTCGTCGGTACGTTTAGAGTCCAGCGCTAACAAGCCAATCGAAAGCAACACATCACTATCATCACCAGCGGTCTCAAACAGATAGGCAAGCTCTTCATTGGCTTGCGCATATTGGCCCACGTTGGCCAGCAGCCGCGCATATCCGATTCTTAGTTCAACATTGTCCGGGTTTATCTTTAACGCATTTTGAATCTCATCAAGTGCTTCAGTGGGCCTGCCCTGATCGCTTAATATTTGCGCTTTGGTTAACAGGGCTTCACCGTTTTCCGGTTCGATTTCCAAGGCTTGATCAAGGGCTTTTAAAGTGGCATCGCGATCATTCATTTGATAAAGCAATCGCGCTACACCCATATGCGCTTCTACATTCTGGGGGAATCTGGATTGCAAACCTCGTAACAGGGCCAGCGCCGCCGGAGTGTCCTGTTCTCTGGCCAACAAGATATAAATGTCTCTGAGCACCACATCGGGTTCATCTGAGCTTTCAATTAAATCGGCAAATTCATCCAGAGCAGCACCTTCTGTCTGATCAGATTGCATGAGAATTTGGGCGAAGATCTCACGTGCTTCAGCCGATTGAGGATCAATCTCCAGCCACCGGCTGGCGGCTTGCCTGGCCAAATCCCATTGCCGGCTCCAAACCGCCATCTTGGTGGCGCGATCGGCCACACGCACATCATCACTGCGCTTTGCCGCACTCAAATAACGTTCAGTGGCCACATCCATGTAACCGCGGCGGCCAGCCAGTTCAGCGATCATCAGTTCGTACATTAATTGCGCACGCTGGTCGTCCAGTTCTTTTGTGCGACTATCAAGCGCTTTTGGTGCGGCATTGGAATTAGCCGAGCTTTCGGCCTGGGGTGCGGCTGGTTGATCTTCCGCAGTGACGTCCTGCGCCGGTGTATCTTGTGCTAAAACCGATGACACACCCCACGACCCTGCAGCGGCGCAAATCAGTAAGGCAGGTAACCAAGTGCAAGCTCGCAGACGCCAAAACAGGCCCGGGCGGCTTTTTTGACATCCAGCAAGTGCCGGTTTTCTGCCTCGGTTATTATTGCTCATGCCGTCTCCACAGATCGAATTAGCCAATTAGCACCCACCAGTATCGCTCAGAGAGTGTGCCGGAGTCACTTAAAAACCGGTCATCTGGAGTGTAGCTGGCAGTTTAGCGGCCATCCTATGTCCAAAAAGACGTGAAATTGCCAACTTTTGTTAGAATTAGCAGCTATGTCATTGCTTGCGCTAGGTCTTAATCACCACACTGCTCCCGTTGCCGTCCGAGAACGGGCCGCGATTGATGAAAATAAGCTCCAGCATGCACTGCAAAATCTTCAACAAGTCAGGGAAGTTGCTGAGGCCACCATTGTCTCGACCTGCAACCGAACAGAAATTTATTGTGGAATGCACGAAAACAGCGTTGAGCCGGTGTCGAAGTGGATGCATGAATTTCTGGACATATCCGATGAGTTAATTTTGCCCCATTTGTTCACTCGGACTGACAAAAGTGCGGTGCAGCATTTGATGCGAGTCTGTAGCGGATTGGATTCCATGATTCTGGGTGAGCCACAAATTCTTGGGCAGATGAAACAGGCCTATAAAGAGGCAACCAACAGCGGCACGGTCGGGACAGAACTCTCACAGTTGTTCCAAAGTGCCTTCTCAGTGGCAAAGCAAGTTCGCACCGACACACAAATTGGCAGCAGCCCGGTTTCCGTGGCATTTGCCGCCGTGACCCTGGCAAAGCAAATATTTGCAGACTTCTCACAACACAGTGCGCTAATGATTGGCGCAGGCGAAACCATTTCTCTGGCCACCCGGCATCTGAATTCAAACGGTATTGGCAGTATATGCATTGCTAATCGAACTTTAAGTCGCGCGCAAGAGTTAGCACAGACAGTCAATGCAGGGGCCATCGAATTATCACAATTGAGCAGCGCACTGGAACACGCCGATATCATTATCAGCTCCACCGGTGCACCGCTTCCTATACTGGGTAAAGGTGCTATTGAAGATGCTATGCGGGTTCGACGCTACCGACCATTGCTGGTTGTTGATATTGCGGTGCCGCGAGATGTTGAACCACAAGTTGGCGATATCGATGGTGTGTTTTTGTATACCGTTGATGATCTAAACAACGTAGTAGACGAAGGTCGCCAGCAAAGACAAGCAGCCGCCGATCAAGCAGAAGAAATTATTCAACACCAGGTTGAATTGTTCATGCAAAAAATGCGAGCCGCTGGTGCAAACGGCACCATTCGCAGCTATCGAGAACAAGTACAGCAAACACAAGCGCAGCTGTTGGAAAAAAGTCGTAAACAACTGCAAGCCGGGCAAGACCCCGAAGCCGTTTTGCAACAACTGGCGCACTCGCTCAGTAACAAACTGATGCACGCGCCAACAAAGAAAATGAAAGAGGCAGCGGCGCAGGGTGATAACGATTTATTGCGCGCTGCACAATCCTTGTTCGATTTAGACACGCCAGAAAAATGAAAGAGTCAATTCAAGCCCGCTTGGAAAGCGTGTCCGAAAGGCACGAAGAAATAGCGGCCCTGCTCGGCCAACCTGAAACCATAAACGATCAGGATACGTTTCGTGCTCTTTCGCGTGAGTATTCACAGCTCGAACCAATCGTCACCACATTCAATGACCACAGAACAACCAGGGAGAGCCTGGATAACGCGCTTGAGATGGCAAACGACAGCGACCCTGATATGCGTGAAATGGCTGCCGAAGAATTGCCCGAGCTTGAAAGCAAACTTGACACGCTGGAATCCAACCTGCAAACGTTGCTGCTACCTCGCGACCCACGTGATGACTACAACGCGTTTTTAGAAATTCGTGCTGGTACCGGTGGTGATGAGGCGGCTATATTCGCTGGTGACCTATTACGCATGTATTTGCGGTTTGCCGAAAACAAAGGCTGGCGAAGCGAAATCATTACCGAGCGTGCAGGCGATCATGGTGGTTACAAAGAAGTGGTCTGCCGTTTAACGGGCAACAGTGTGTTCTCGCAATTGAAATTTGAATCCGGGGCACATCGAGTGCAACGTGTACCTGAAACCGAATCCCAGGGTCGCGTACACACCTCAGCTGCCACCGTTGCCATTTTGCCTGAAGTCGACAAAGTAGAAGAAATTGACATCAACCCTGCCGATATACGCACCGACACGTTTCGCGCATCAGGTGCTGGTGGACAACACGTTAACAAAACTGATTCGGCGATTCGCTTAACGCACGAACCCACCGGGATTGTGGTGGAATGTCAGGACGAAAGAAGCCAGCACAAAAACCGCGCTAAGGCCCTGGCATTGTTGCAGGCCCGTTTACTGGATATAGAGGTCAGTAAACAACAGGAAGAACAATCTGAGTCGCGTCGACTGCAAGTCGGTTCAGGTGATCGATCAGAACGTATCCGAACGTATAACTTCCCTCAGGGGCGGATGACCGATCACCGCATTAACTTGACACTGTATAAGCTTGATGAGGTCATGGCGGGCAGTCTGTCTGAAATTATTGACCCCTTGATCGCAGAGCACCAGGCCCAGTTGTTGGCAGAATTCGGCGAGTAATACCACCGTGGCGCTAACCGTTGCGCAATGGCTCAAGCATGCAGCCCTTGAACTTAACGCACACAACAGTGCCCGGCTTGAGGCTGATTTAATTCTATGCCATGTTTTGCATTGGGACAGAACCGCACTCTATGCTCATCCCGAACAACCTCTTGATGGCAACCAGCTAACATCGCTCAACACGTTGCTGCAACGTCGCCTGCAAGGCGAGCCAATTGCCTATCTTGTTGAACAACGCGAATTTTGGTCGCTGCCATTTCATGTGAATAAAAACGTTCTGGTGCCGCGCCCTGAGACTGAACTCATGGTTGAGCTGGCGATTAATTTTTTAAAACAACAACAACCTGATAAAACCTGCTCTGTGGTTGATGCTGGTACGGGTTCAGGTGCCATTGCTGTGGCTTTGAGTGTGGTTTGGACGCGCCTTAGTCGATACCCGTTAAACATAACTGCATCAGACCAAAGCCAAGCTGCGTTGGACGTGGCCAGGCAAAACGGCCAAACGCATTGTCCAGATACTATTCAGTTTGTACACTCCGACTGGTTTGCAGCTTTCGAGGACGATAGCTTTGACTTAGTGCTATCCAACCCGCCCTATCTATCCGAACAAGACCCACACTTGGATGGAAATAACCTTGCGTTTGAGCCTTTGGACGCCTTGGTTAGTGGTGATGATGGACTCGATGCTATCCGAACGATTGTTTCTCAGGCAATAGATGCAGGTAAACCGGGAGCCTGGGTTGTTCTCGAACACGGTGCGACACAAGCAGCGCAGGTCACGCAACTAATGCAGGCAGCTGGCTATACCCAAGTACAAACACATCAGGATCTTGCCGGACTGGATAGAATAACCAGCGGTTATTGTCCAGAATATTAACTATGGTTACACTGTACTTGATGGAAACTTGCCTACCATGACAAACGCGCCGCTAACAAACTCTTTTGCAGCAATAGACCTGGGGTCCAACAGTTTTCATATGGTCGTAGCAGAGCCTGAAGGCAGCTCGATAAGAATCATCGATAGCCTGCGCGTTCCTGTGCGACTGGGCGCAGGCCTGGACAGTGAGAAAAAATTAAAAAAACAAACACGGCTTGCCGCTTTAGATGCATTGGGCCAATTTGCACAAAGATTACGGGGTGTACCTTTAAAGCAAGTGCGCATTGTGGGAACCAACACCTTACGCCGTGCAAAAAATTCAAGCGACTTTATGAATGAAGCTGAGGCGATTCTGGGTAAGCGTATTGACATTATTGCCGGTCGTGAGGAAGCACGTTTAATTTTTTCAGGCGTATCACATGCGGCACCTGACCCTGATACACAGCGCCTTGTTATTGATATAGGCGGTGGCAGCACCGAGCTGATTATCGGTAAGGGCTTTAAGCCTGAATTGCTTGAAAGCATCAACATGGGTTGCGTAAGCTACACGGGGCGATTCTTTAGCGATAAAAAAATCAGTGCCAGCGACATAAAACGTGCCTCAGTTGAAGCACAAATAGAACTCTCACCTATTGCACTCGACTACATCGATACCGGATGGAGTGAAGTCACCGGTTGTTCGGGCACGATAAAAGCGGTGTCGCGCATTCTAGAAGAGCTCGGCTTTTCTGGTGGAGAGATTACCCGTGACGGTATCAGATCCCTGATTAACGCCATCGATAAAGCCGGTTCGGTCGATAAACTCAATTTACAATCCATCAGCTCTAATCGCAGTACCGTTATCTGTGGCGGCCTGGCAATCCTGCACGCGATCATGAAAACCTTAAAGATAAAGCAACTGCATGCCAGCCCGGTTGCGCTACGTGAAGGTCTGATCTTTGACATGGTAGGCAAAGCTGAGCAAATTGATATTCAAAGCCAGACGCTGCACAACCTGATTAATCGATATGACATCGACGCGCAACAAAGCCAACGCGTAGAAACAGCAGCAATCACTTTTTTTGAGCAGGTTAAAAAATCCTGGAAGCTCGATGAGGACACTGATCAGCAGCAATTGGTTTGGGCGGCAAAGTTACACGAGCTTGGCAAGGCCGTCGCGCATACTCAGTATCACAAACATGGCGCATACATCATAGGGAATTCAGACCTCATAGGGTTTTCGCAGGCAGAACAAAAAGTACTGTCTTTGTTGGTCCGGTATCATCGCCGTAAAATTATCGTCAGTGAATTTGACTCTTTGCAAAAATCGGAAAAACTTCGGGTAGTTAAACTGCTCAGCCTGCTTCGACTGGCTGTGTTAGTCCATAGAGGCAGACACACAGCCAATCTTGAGCAATTTAAGCTTAAAGTCAAAGAGAATCAGCTGACGGTATCGGTTAACGAAGGCTGGCTTGAAGAAAATCCGCTGACCAGCGCAGAATTAGTTGCAGAAGCTGACCGACTGCTTTTGATTGATTTCAAATTGAAAACATTGGAATCGTGACACAGAATAAAAATTGAAGCTATGAATTGGTTAATCCGGCACCGTGCAGTTCAATGAGTTTTTGTTGGGCACTAAACGCTTTCTTATTACCTGCTTCCAGCCGTTTGTACTGACCATCACTTTGCAACTCCCAACAATATTGGTTATCTTTAAAATAGATATCCAGGCATTCGTACTTTAAGCGCGTTAAAGCATCACCTTCAACGGGAACGGCAATTTCAACACGATTAAAAAAATTACGCGGCATCCAATCTGCACTACTGATATAAAGTTCTGTTTTATCATCGCTACCAAAACAATACACTCGCGAGTGCTCTAAAAAGCGACCCAGCACCGATATAACACGAATATTTTCAGACAATCCGATAACGCCAGCTCTTAGCATGCAAACCCCTCGCACCAGCAGCTCGACCTGCACGCCTGCTTTAGACGCTCTGTAAAGCGCATCAATAACACCAGCATCGACCAGGGAATTCATTCTGGCTTGTACACGTGCCTTTTCGCCTTTGCGGCTCAGTGCGATTTGTGTTTCTATTTTATCGATAACAAAGTTATGTAAATTGAAAGGTGCCTGGATTAGCTCTTTAAGGTTAAGCGTTTGACCCAAGCCAGTTAGCTGAGTAAATATCTTTTGCATATCATTAGTGATGCGCTTATTACAAGTCAGCATACTAATATCGGTATATAGCCTTGCCGTGGTGGCGTGGTAATTACCTGTGCCTACATGGGCATATTTGATCAGCTTGTTTTTCTCTCGCCTTACCACCAGTAACATTTTGGCGTGAGTTTTAAATCCAACAACGCCGTAAACAACCTGAATACCAGCCTCTTGTAAACGAGTTGCAAGATTAATATTGGCCTCTTCATCAAAGCGCGCTCGTAACTCAATAACCACAGTGACATCTTTACCGGCACGTGAGGCGTCCATCAGGTACCTGACAAACGCAGAGTCCGCTCCAGTACGATACAGAGTTTGTTTAATCGCCAGCACATCTGGGTCGATTGAGGCCTGCCTGACCAGTTCGAGCACTGGCATATAGGATTCGTACGGGTGATGAAACAAAACCGGTGAGCGCAGGGAAATGTGCTCGAATATATTAATATCAGCGCTGAATGTTGGTGCTATGCTGGGGGCAAATGCAGGAAATTTTAAATCAGGCCTATCAATTTGATCGGGTATGGCAACCAGTCTGTTTAAATTTACCGGACCATCGACTCGATACACATCGTTGTCCGACAAGCTGAATTGCCTTTGTAAATACCGCACAATTCTGGTGGGACAATTGGCCGCAACCTCTAAACGCACAGCCTGACCAAAGTTACGTTGCAACAATTCGCTTTGCAATGCTCGACGAAGGTTAGCCACCTCTTCTTCAGATACATACAATTCGCTATTGCGTGTAACTTTAAACTGATAAACCCCCTTGGGTTCCATGCCACTAAATAGTGATCCCATTTGTGCATGCATGATGGAGCTTAAAAATACGAAGCCATGCTCACAGCTGCAAATTTCCGGTGGTACGGGTATTACCCGAGGCAAAGAACGCGGTGCACGAACCAAGGCAAATCCAGACTCACGACCAAATGCATCTACCCCCTGTAGATCGACTATGAAGTTCAGGCTTTTGTTGGTTAGCCTTGGAAACGGGTGTGCCGGATCTAATCCTAGCGGGCTGAGAACCGGCGCGATTTCGTCTGCAAAGTAATCTTTGACCCACTCTTTTACCGTGTCGCTCCAATCGCTGCGTGCCAAACAAAGTATTCCTTGTGACGATAACGAAGGTAACAAAACCTTGTTGAGTAACTGGTATTGCTTAACGACAAATTCATGCGCCATAGTTGTTATGGCATTGAGTTCTTGTTGCGGTGAATAACCATCGATACCAGCCGCTTCAACACCGCCCATTATTTTTTGCTTGATGCCAGCAACGCGCACCTCAAAAAATTCATCCAGATTACTACTGGATATACACAAATAGCGCAAACGTTCTAACAACGGTATCGTTGGGTCATCAGCCAGTGCCAACACGCGCTCATTAAAGGCCAGAAAGCTCAGCTCACGATTATATAAATCCTGCGAGATCATGCTGAGCTTTTTGGTAGGGATGGATTTTGATTTCTTTTGTTTGGTCGACGTATTTTCCGGGCGAGCGGTTAGATTGCCGGACTTGTCGGCGGACTTGTCTGCGGACTTGGTCCTTACCTCTTTTTTGCCCACTTTTTTATCTGACATAACTAACTCCTCAGCCAATTCCATGCAATTGCCGTCCCGATTTTTCACTTACCGCTGATGAGCACGTAAAAAGGTGGCTGAGCAAGTGCTCGTTTACTCGTTAACTCGTTCCTTTGCCAGCAGTTCGGGGAAGAATTCATTAAAAGAGGCCAACAAAATGGGTTCATTTTGCCTGGCTATACCCGCACCCAGTGCCAATGGAGCAAACTTTAGCGAACGCTTTGACAGCCTTTGCAGGGTGAGCTCTACACCTTTAAAATCAAGATTACCCAGTAAAATGTTTTCGCGCTGCATAAAATCAGCAAAGCGCTGCAGCTCGGGTGGTAATAATTCACGCGTGTCAATCAGAGCTGCGTGCACAGATTCTACATGCTGTTCAATTGGCATGTCACTGTAGCTAGACCAATCACGCGCTAGATAATAGTCAAACACAACGTCAGCAATAATGCCTGCAAATCGGCGCACGGGAGGCTCGAACACCTCAAGTGCTGATTTAACCGCCGGGTGCTGATCAGTGTAGGCATCAATTCTTCTGTGCCTGCGAATACCATCAACAATGCCTTCTGGGTAGGCGGATAAATCTGAGCCGCGCACAAAGTCCCCACAGAACTGCCCAGCAATACGCTCCGAATCGCCCTGAGCAAATAAAGTGTGAGCAAGAAAATTCATCGAAGTCTAATATACCTGGCAACAATCAATATTAATCCGTCACCAATTTATGACGTCTGTGGTTGTCTGCGAGACACTATACCCGTTATGCTCTGTGCATGAATAATGAACAGACCGATCGATACAGTCGACATTTGAGTTTACCTGCCATCGGTAAGGCGGGACAACAACGCTTACTCGAATCACACGTGCTTATCGTTGGCCTGGGAGGGCTCGGCTCGCCCGCTGCTGTGTATCTTGCCGGCGCCGGTGTCGGCAAACTGAGCTTCGCCGATTTTGACACCGTTGAATTATCCAACCTGCAACGTCAAATAGCCCACAGTACAGACCGAGTTGGTCAATTGAAAACTCACTCAGCAAAAGTAGCTTGTCACGCAATCAATCCGCATATTGATATTAACGTAATAGACTTTGCGTTAGAACAAGAGGAGTTGGATGAACTGATTCCTGCCTGTTCTGCCGTGCTTGATTGCAGTGATAACTTCCCCACCCGCTTTGCGGTGAATGCAGCCTGCGTTAGACATAAGGTGCCATTGATCAGCGGGGCTGCGATTCGTTTTGATGGACAAGTCATGGTAGTACGGCCTGACAAGCCTGATTCTCCCTGTTATCGATGTTTGTATACTGAAGGTGATGAGACAGCAGAGACTTGTGCACAAACCGGTATTCTCGGACCGGTTGTAGGCCTCGTTGGTTGCATACAGGCTTTAGAGACTATCAAAGTATTGTGCGATATTGGTGATGACTTAAGTGGCCGTTTATTGTTGTTTGATGGTTTAGGTATGGAATTTAACGAGATAAAATTAAAGAGAAGCGCTGACTGTCCAGTGTGTGGTTAATTGTGCAAGCGTAAATGTGGCGCCGTAATTGTATAACCATCAATGTGCGTAGATACCCGCCTTCCCTGGCAGGTATGAACAGCGCATTAGAATAATGCAGTACACCCAATCAGCGCCTCGTCTCCCCTCGTAACAGATATGCAGGGCAAACGGTTATCCTCGGTCCATAAGCCGGATGTGGATGTGCTGCCATCTCCCGTGTTTATGATTGCATCCCATGCTAGCTCATCACCCGTATCGGCAAATATAGACATGGTGTTACCACTGGGTGCAGCCACTAACAGTTCGCCTGATAAATAATGACCATTGTCAGGACCATGCCCTGAGAATATTTCGCTGGTTGATACTTCCAATAGTTGGCCACTGGTCCAGGGAGCTTCCACAATAATTTGAGTTTCCAGCGTAGTCCTTTCGGGACTATTAATTGAATCAGTCACGACTTGATTAAGTACGACAAATGTATCTTCTCCGGAATCTTCAGCCTCTGGATCTATAGAGGAGTAGGCAAATTCGTTATATTCTAGCCGTGCGAAATTTTGTGCGCGACCAATTTGCAAACTAACCGCACCGGATACAAAAGCATCGTTATCTGCGACAGAAACAATCAAAAAATCGTACTCAGCATTGTAGCCGCCGATATCGGTTCCCACTATGGCCAGATCGCCGAAAAAAGAGACTCCATTAAATGCACAGCTGTCCAAATTCATTCTGAAGATACCAAACCGGGATTCTATTTCGTCGCGTGTCAACGTGCCCGAATCACATTGGTATATGTTTCGAAAAATGGTCAACGAATCCTCTGTCACGCTTTCGGATGACAACAACTCAAGCGGTGTGGTATCTAAAGTAAAACTCCGCAGAGTGGAAAACCACTGCACATGCGGGTTGCTGCCAGCAGCATCACTAATACCCGCTAAAATGGACTCAGCGACATCGTCAGGATTACCAATCAGCGGACCTTTGTTTATAAACGCCGGCTCAGACCTTAGCCCGTTATCGCTAACCGCAACTAATTCATAACTGTGCTGGACATCGGGAGTACGTGTGTCGTCATAGAAACTGGTACCAGGGCTGGTGCCCAGTAACTGGCCGTCACGAAAGATTTCTGTGCTCACTACTCGTTCGATTGGTGGCGCTCGGTCCCAGAACAATTCGGCAGCTGTTGAGGAGTACACCGTTAGGCGAGCATTTTGCGGTGAACTTGGTTGCGTGCTGGGTGGCTCAGTATTTCCTAAATTGACAACAACGATGTTGTCTGTATCCACAACATTGGCATCGATAACTTGCAGAGGACTAAAACGCCCCGCGTCATCGAACGCAGCAATACGATACTCACCAGAGAGTGTTGGTGTATACGCGGTATCGTTGACCACTGTATCGACATAATCAAAATCGAGATAGATGTTGTATCCGGTCGCACCGGTAAGCGCATCCCAGGAAATTACATTGCCATCAAAACCTGCACCAGTCACTGGTGGTAATTGCTCAGTATTAACTGGCGGCTCACCATCACCACCTTCGCCGGGCAGCTTCTCAACTTCTACAACGTTGGTGGTAGGAACAACATCACGATCAATAACTTCCAACGGACTATAGCGTCCAGCGTTATCAAACCCACCAATTCGATATTCACCTGTTTGAGAGGGTATGTAACTGGTTGAGTCTGTAACGGTATCAAGGTATTGAAACTCGAGAAAGATGTTGTAACCAACGGCCTCAGGCAGTGCATCCCAACTGATTCGCTCGCCATCATAGTTAGCGCCGGTAACAGCAGGGAGTTGATTTGCATGTGCCAAATGGCTAAAGGCTGACGTCAGCAACAGCAGCAATAATGCGTAAAAGTAGCGCTGCGGTAAGAGTGCGTTCATAAGAGCTCCCGGTTGGCAATGGATACCAGTAAAACATTAGCACAGGTGAAACGCCACCACACTTAATTGGTAATAATACCGAGGCTTTCCCTGCCAGAGGTGTGTCATTTAGTGCGGTGCACCCGAATCATCAGCCGAACCCACAAACCCTTTAAACAACGCTGTCACATCTACGCTATCGTAGCGATAAGTAGCATCACAAAACTCACAGGCTATGCTCACCTCACCCTGCTCTTCGACAATGTCGACAACCTCACTCTTGCCAAGGCTAATTAACATGCCATCGGTTCGTTCACGCGAGCAGCTACATAAAAACGCAAGACGCGACGGCTCGTATAAACGCACTTGCTCTTCATGATATAAACGATGCAACAAGGTTTGAACATCTTCAACTATAAGCTCTTCGTTAGTGAGTGTATCTGCCAGGGCGGTTGCTCTGCCCCAGCCGTCTTCATCGTCCGCCACTTGCTCCGATGCTGGCAGTGCTTGCAATAAAAATCCAGCAACACTTTTTTCCGACACGGCAAAATACACTTGAGTTTGTAGCTGTTCACTGACTAAAAAATAATGTTGAATGGCTTCTGCCAGGGACTCACCTTCCAGCGGAACAATCCCCTGATAAGGCTCGGACGCACGATCGGTTTCAATGGTAATGGTCAGGCGAGCATCATCACCAAATACGATTGCCGGGGTGGTATCGGCTGGTTCATTTTTCCATCGGGCCAATCCGCGCATGTTGCCATCGTTAGTGATTTGCACAACCAACAAATGCACATCGCCCGAACCTCTCACCTGCAAAGTTAGCCTGCCATCGAACTTGATGGTTCCTGATAGCAATGCAGCTGCTAAAAACGCCTCACCCAAAACAGTACCAACATTTTGCGGATAGTCGATACGCGCTCTGGCCTCCGCCCAGCAATGATCAAGATGCACCACCTGGCCTCGAACATCACAACTTTCAATTAAAAAACGCGAACGGGAATCAGTTTGCATGCTTTGAATATCGCTTATAAAAATAGTTGCCCAATAGCGGTGTTAAATACATCGGTATTTGATAACAGGCTATGAACAGTAAAAACGGTTGATATGTACTCGCTGGTAGCGCGGTTAAAAAAATCGCAACCGCCCGGTTTCCTGTCATGACCCCCAATACTATGGGCAAATGGAACGAGAACAAGCGATTAAACCCCAAACCAATTAGCTGCAGACCAACATTAGTGATACACGCCATTAACAACGTTAATGCTAAATACCCCGGTGTGTGCCACGCGGTGTGGATTGCTGCCATGAGCCCAAGCACAATCAATGCTAAAAATATCGCCGCGAGTCCATCCAGATTTTTCTTTTGCCGTACGCTGTGTACGCCAAGCATGTAACGCCGCATGGCTTTTGCCACAACGTAAGCGCCAAAAACCACCAGCGTTAGTATTACCGCGGTTTTTAGCAGCAAGCTGTGTGACGCATGCAATGGCAGCATGGCCAGAACAGGAAAGGCAGTTATAGGTAATAACAAGGTAGAAACCACTAACATTCTTATTGCAGCCAGCCCATTACCACCGAGCATCATTACAATGCTTGGGCCACCAGTAATGCTCGACGCTGCGGCCACCAGAGTTATAGGCACCTGCCACACAACGGATACACCAACCACCCTCATTAATAGCAGCACGACAACAGGCAATAGAAATTGTATACACAGCAGCAACAGCACTGTACGAACAAATTCGTGCTGCCGGCTAGAGGTGGCTGAGCGCTGCAATGAGGAATCAGGAATTTGTAAAAAAGAGATGACAAGCAAAACAGCCAACAGCGGACCTATGGCCACTTGCATAACACTGGCAACCGAGGGCAAGGTTAAAGCCGCCACTAAACCCAATGGTAATACCCACTTGCCGTGCTTCCCGGCAACAAACAGGACTTTTTCCATAAGTGATGGCAGCCCTGAAAACAATCGCAAAGCTGGTATTATCAACTAGTGTTACCGGTTATGAGATCGGTCTGGTCGATCAGCCCGGCCGATCACTCTATAACGTAAACGTCCATTAGCACATGGCGGACGCCCGGTACTGTATTAGCCACTTGCTCAATGTTATAGAAGTCATTATTACTAGGCACTCGACCTTTGATAATGACTTCATCACCGTTACCAGCAGTAGAAATTGAAACTTGTAGCTGTGCTGTAGAGGCGTTGTTTCGTAAGGCCTGACGCACTTCAAGGGACAGTGGCTCACCATCAGTACTTGCTGTTCGTCGTGTTGGTAAGGAATCACAGCCGGTAACAGCTAATGCAGCAGTAGTTGTGACACATCCTGCCAATAACAGCTTAAGTGCATGGCGACGGTTCGATTTGATAGTGCTCATGATTGTTCCTCTGATACATTCACGTCGAGTGCCTTTTTCAAGGCTGGTAAGGTTTTTCGGGCCACACACTCAGGCCAGCACCTAATAATAGCCTTATTAGTCTTGAAGTTCAGGCATACATACGACTATTTTCATTAAGCAATTTTAAGCTTTTAGCGCAAGCTTTTCGCGCAACAACTGATTAAGCTGACCAGGGTTTGCCTTACCTTTGGATGCTTTCATTACCGCTCCAACAAAAAACGACAGCAATTTTTCCTTGCCGCCCTGATACTCCGCCACTTGCGACGGATTAGCGGCGATAACCTCATCGATCATTGCCTCAATCGCTGACGTATCGGTAATCTGCTTTAGCCCCTTACTTTCGATTATGTCGTCAGCGCTGGATTGGCTGGTCCACATTTCGTCGAACACCTGCTTGGCGATCTTTCCCGATATGGTGCCATCTTCAATACGAACCAACAATTGCGCAAGTCCAGCAGGTTTTACTGCAGCATCTTGCAGGCTCAAGTTCTCCTTGTTCAGGCGACCTGTAAGCTCGCCATTAATCCAGTTAGCAGCCACCCTCGCAGGCGCACGCTTGCCTCCCACATCAGTGTCGAGCAATGACTCAAAATACTCAGCGTTTACCCGATCACTCATTAAGGCATCAGCATCTGTCGGTGTCAGTTTGTATTCTTCTATAAAACGAGCCCGACGAACTTTGGGCAGTTCCGGCATTGTAGCTCTGACCTCATCGATAAAACTGGACTCAACCACCAAGGGAGGCAGATCCGGGTCCGGGAAGTAGCGATAATCGTTAGCCTCTTCCTTTGATCGCATAGATCGGGTTTCATCGTTATCGGCGTCGTATAGTCGCGTTTCCTGCACAACACTCTGCCCGCTTTCAAGTAAATCGATTTGGCGTTCTACTTCAAACAAAATGGCTCTTTCAAGAAACCGAAAAGAATTCAGGTTTTTTATTTCAGCACGCGTGCCTAATTCACTCTGACCTGAGGGACGAACTGACACATTGGCATCACACCGAAATGAACCTTCCTGCATATTTCCGTCACAAATATCAATGTATCGAACCAAGGCATGTATATGTCGTGCATAAGCGACAGCCTCTGCCGCTGATCGCATTTCAGGCTCTGATACAATTTCCAACAACGGTGTACCCGCACGATTTAAATCTATTGCTGTTTGTTCGCTAAACAGATCGTGTACCGACTTACCTGCATCTTCTTCTAAATGCGCACGCGTTATATTGATGGTTTTTTCTTCACCTTCATTCACCGTGATAGTTACAGCACCTTCCCCCACTATGGGCAATGCCATTTGCGAGATTTGGTAACCTTTAGGTAAATCAGGATAGAAATAATTTTTGCGTGCGAACTGCGAACGCTGCGTAATGGCTGCATCGGTTGCTAATGCAAAGCGCACTGCCATGCGTACAACATCGGCGTTGACTACCGGTAACACACCAGGCAATCCTAAATCGACTGCACAGGCTTGTGTGTTGGGTTCTGCACCAAACGAGGTTGAAGCACCCGAGAAAATTTTACTGCGCGTGGCCAATTGCGCGTGTATTTCAAGGCCAATGACGGTTTCCCAGCTCATGTCAGCCTCACTCTATTCCGCTTGGCATACGCTGATGCCAAGCCGTTGCCAGTTGATAACGATGCGCGGTATGGAGCAAACGCGCCTCATCAAAATATTGTCCTGTCAGTTGCAGGCCCACGGGTAGATCATTAACCTCCCCACAAGGCAATGACATGGCTGGCAAACCACATAAGTTAGCCGATACCGTGAACAAGTCATTTAAATACATAGCCACTGGATCGTCGGTTTTGGCACCGGTTTGAAAAGCCGGCGTCGGGGTCGTAGGACCGGCGATAACATCGACCTCCTGAAATGCCTTTTCAAAATCATCACTGATAAGCCGACGAACTTGTTGGGCCTTTAAATAATAGGCATCGTAATACCCCGCCGATAACGCGTAGGTTCCGATCATGATGCGGCGTTTAACCTCAGGACCAAAACCTTCGCCGCGGGATCGAGTGTACAAATCTTCAAGATCAACTGGCTGATCGCAGCGATAACCAAATCGAACCCCATCGAAACGCGATAAATTACTGGACGCTTCAGCAGGAGCTACCACATAGTAAGCCGGAATGCACAGTCCTTGATTAGGCAAAGAAATACTCACAAGCTTTGCTCCAAGTTTTTCAAATTCGGCTAAGGCCGAACGCACATGGGTGGCTACTGCATCATCGAGCCCAGCTGAGAAATACTCTTCTGGAACGCCGATTTTTAACCCTTCAATGGGTTGATCTAACGCTGCGCTAAAATCCGGTACGGACTGATTGCTGCTGGTGCTGTCGCGCTCATCAAACCCTGCCATGGCTTGCAGCACCAAGGCGCAGTCTTCGGCACTGATGGCCAGCGGGCCCGCTTGATCAAGGCTGGACGCAAACGCAATCATGCCGAAGCGAGAAACACGACCATAGGTTGGCTTTATACCGGTTAATCCGCAAAACGCCGCTGGTTGACGAATGGATCCACCAGTGTCAGTACCTGTGGCCATGGGTGCAAGTCTGGCTGCAACCAGGGCTGCACTACCGCCGGATGAACCACCTGGAACACAATCACGTTGCCAGGGATTTTTTACGGCACCGAAATAACTGTTTTCGTTTGATGAGCCCATAGCAAACTCATCCATATTAGCTTTGCCCAAGTTCACCATGCCGGCATCATTAAGCTTATTAACCACCGTCGCACTGTAAGGTGCCTCGAAATGTTCAAGCATGCGCGAGCCACAGGTTGTTCTTCCACCCGCGACGCAAAAAATATCTTTGTGTACCATCGGTACACCCAATAGTGGCTTGTCCTTCACTGACGAACGTTGTTCATCAGAACGTTTGGCCGCGGCCAAAGCGGCATCGGCATTAACACTGACCATGGAATTTAAGTCTTTATCGAGCCGCGCTATACGATCAAGGTAATGCGTCGTGAGCTCAGTGCTCGAACAATCACCATTGGCGAGCATGCGGGATTGCTCGGCAAGTGTTTTTTCATACATAGCGTAAGTTCACTAAATAGATGCGTGGATAAGGTTCGAAGTTCGGATGTGTATAGCATGCATGGTATCGGCCCCAGCCACGAACCGCTAACAGAGGCCGCTGACAGAGGCCACTGACGCTCACTCAATAACCCGAGGGACCAGAAAGTAGCCCTGCTCGATTGCCGGCGCCGGCTTTTGCAAGGCTTCGCGTTGGTTCTCTTCACTGACTTTGTCCTCTCGCAGTCGCAATTCAGCATTACCCGGGTGCGCCATCGGTTCGACACCAGCGGTGTCAACTGCGTTGAGCTGTTCGACCAAGTTCAATACGGTACTAAGATCAGCCCTGAGAGGCTCAATGGCCGACTCGTCAAGACCAATGCGCGCCAGATGCGCTATTTGCCGGATATCGTCTGTGCTTAAAGCCACGAATAAGAGAACCTGTTAACTGTGGAAGACTAAAATTTAGCATAATGAGCCAAGAATCGCTGTGCAAAGCGAGACATACAGCCATTTTTCGACGAACCCGACCCGAGCATCATGACTCAAACTAACGAAAACTCAGCCCGACTCGAACAACTGGAGCTGAAAATGATGGACTTGGAAATGAGCGTGCAACAGCTTAATGATGTGATTTTGCGTCAGTATCGCGATATCGAGGCCTTGCAAAAAGCCAATGCCAATTTGTTAAAGAAACTGGACTCGATGAATGAACCTGGCGCTGCGCCAAGTGCGGCAGATGAAGTTCCACCACACTACTAACGTCTGAATACCAGGCTCACTCAGTTTGTTCATTCAGTGGCGCTTGTTCATTCAATAGCGTTGGTCACTCAGTAGCATTATCACTATTTGGTTCGGTGCTGATGAAGCCACCCGACTGCCGATGCCAAAAATTAGCGTACAAACCACCAGTGGCCAAAAGCTGCTCGTGCGAACCCTCTTCGACAATCTTGCCAGCATCGAACACAATGATGCGGTCCATACTGGCAATGGTTGATAGTCTGTGAGCAATAGCGATAACGGTTTTGTTTTGCATCACCGCATCTAGCGCCATTTGAATCTCTGCTTCTACTTCGCTATCCAGGGCACTGGTGGCTTCATCGAGGATTAATATCGGTGCACTTTTTAAAATGACACGCGACAACGCGATACGTTGGCGTTGGCCGCCGGAGAGTTTAATACCTCGTTCGCCCACATGCGCATCGTAACCGGTACGCCCTTTTGCATCTTTGAGTTGTAAGATAAAGTCATGCGCTCTGGCTTCTTTGGCGGCAGTTTCTATTTGCTGTTGAGTCACTCCGGTGCGACCCAGAGCAATATTTTCACGTACAGAACGATTCAGAAGTGCCGCCTGTTGGCTCACCATGCCAATGGCTGAGCGTAAGCTGTCTTGATCAACGTGACAAATGTTTTGGCTATCGATACAGATACTGCCCTCTTCGGCTTCGTGGAACCGAAGAATAAGATTTACCAGCGTAGACTTGCCAGCACCCGAACGCCCCACCAGTCCCACTTTTTCACCTGATTTAACGGTTAGTGAAACTCCATCCAGGCCGCCCTGGTAGGTGCCGTACTGATGCCGAACATTATTAATAGTGATTTCTCCACCCTTAATTGATAAGTCCGGTGCGTCTTTGGTGATAGGAATGGCTAGCGGTTGCGCAATGGTTTTCAGTCCTTCGCGCAAACTACCCACTCGCAGAAATATCCAGCGTAAGGACTCAAACACCCATTCGGCCATGGTAGTTATACGCAAACTTAGCGCTATGGCCGCACCTATAAGCCCGATAGTCGCCAACTCTTGCGTCCATAACCAAATACCATAGCCAACGAAACCGACCATCATGATTCCTTCGAGAGCGGTCAGGATAGTGCGCAATGACACACTGATTTGGCGTGTAACAAAAAGTGTTTGCCGAGTGTGTTCAAGTGCGAGCTTATGATCGTTAACCATCAGATCGCGATCTGAAAACAATTTTAATGTGTCGATATTTGAAAAACCATCTACCACCACACCGGTTAACGCAGACTTCGCACTTTGAAACGTTTGCTGAGCATTGACCATGGGTGGAATAAACAAGGTCATAACACCAACGTACAACAAAAACCAGATAAACAACGGCAGTGCTAACCTGGGGTCGGTCTCGGACATTAACGCCACGATACCAATCATGTAAACCAAGCCAAATGCCATGGCGTTGAGCCATTGATAAATGATATCGGCCACATGGTTGCCGATATCAACCAAGCGCACAGCTGTGCGACCGGTTAAGTCTTCTTGAAACCAACCTACGGATTGATTAGCCAGATGGTCGTGCGCACGCCAACGAACCAGGGTTGCGATATTACAGTTAAGCCCAATGTCGTTAAGTGCGTGTCGCAGCATTTGAAGTAATGGCCTGAACAGTAACAAGACCACAGCCGCAAACGACAATTTAGCGCCGTGTGTTTGCAGCATGTCTTCACGGGGTGTTTCAGCCAGCGTGTCAATTAAAGTACCGGCATAACTGATTAGCCAAACTTCAATGCTGGCAGCAAGAACAGTAATGAACAAACTAAGTAGCAGAACGCCTTTGAGGGGAGGAATATGTGATTTGACATAACCCCACACAGTGGCAGCGGGTGCAATTTCTGTTGAAGAGTACGGTTGCACCAAATCCAAAACCGCGCTGGTGAAGCGATGGTAAGGTTTAAGCATTAAGATGCTGGCCGGTTGTATTGAAGCATGTCGCTGAAATCCTCGTGATTTTGACGCGTGGATACTTCTGAAATGCAATGCTAATAACTTACTACAGTTAGCTGTTCACTAACTTAGCCACCTAATATCAAGTTCTGTTCCCTTATCACATAGCTGGGTACAATTAAATTTTCGTCTGCGTATTGTCCGCGATACACTCTGCCGGCTAAGTCATAGCGTGCTCCTCGGCACTCATCGACAAAACCACCGCGCCATGGTTGCTCCATAAAACTATCGCTAGCTGCGGACAACAACGCAATCGGACAACTGAAATCTGTGCCAACCCCGATACTGACAAACCATTCCGGTACTTTTGATCGCGTCGCATTTTCAGCCCAGACCGGTTGCTGGGACTTTTTCGATTCCGGATCAAGTAATCTGGTGTCTTCGGATTCCAGAGCGGCGATATCATTTGGCGTACGTCGATAAATCAACACAGGCCTGCCTTCCCACAAGACAATTTTCGACTCGCCTTCGCGCATGTTGCCAATGTCGACCGTTTTGGCGGGTATGACACGAGCATCCGGATCGCTATGGAACATCACCGACAAGACAACATAGAGCGTGACCAGAAACGCCGATGCCAGCATGAGCTTAATCGCCACACGAAGTCGCAACCGGCGCTGCTCTTTTTCAATTGAGGCTTTTTCTGACAAGGCCTTCCCGGTCAGTACTTGCCGGCTGTCATCATTGTTAATTTCATTCACTGGACTACTCGATCGCTTATATACTGTGACTTATGCAGCAGCACTTTACCCACTTAATGATACGCGCATTCCAATGACTTGGACGGCTCCCGAAGTTGTCATTGTGCCAACCACAAGTGAAGACATGGCTTTGGCAACTGAGTTGGCCCAGCGAAGTGGCTTAGTCCAACATGGTGGATTACGCCAGCGTAGCCGATTAAAAAGCGATGAGGAGGCAACGCACAGCCGGAACGACGGTAGCTGGATGTTAAAGGTACATAACCAACAGTTAACATTGATCAGACCTGACGGCTTGAATGTAGCCATAGACTTTATCAACGGCAAAGCCTTTAGGCGAACGCAGGAAGCCAACTTTAAATCCCAACCGTTGGCTCGGGCCCTGGGTTTGAAAAATGAGGGCTTGAAAAATCAGGGCTTGAAAAATGAGGGTTTAAAAAACTCGCGTTTACAAAAGCCTGGCTTACAAAAACTGGATACCAACAGTCACCCTGGCAAAAACCACCCCACCGTAATTGATGCAACAGCCGGTCTTGGTATTGACGGCTGGATGATGGCCCACTTGGGTTGTTCTGTCCGATTGATTGAAGTATCAACGGTATTGTCACTGATGCTTGAGCAAGCCGTTATTGCGCAGGATTCTTTTGCCTCATCCGACGAGCGTTTGTGCGTGATTAATGCGAATGCAGTTGATTATTTAAATAACAACGACTCGGCCCGCGCGGACATCATCTATCTGGACCCAATGTATCCACAGCGTCGTAACAAATCGTTAGTTAAAAAAGGTATGCAGCTATTGCACGAATTGATTGGCCCGGACAACAACGGACCTGCGCTGTTGCACGCCGCATTAAATAAGAGTGACTACCGTGTAGTAGTAAAACGACCAAAAGGCGCACCCCAACTTGCAGGCTCGGAACATTGGACCGGGCAAATAACGCAAGTGGACTCACCAAACACACGCTACGACATTTATCACATACAAACTAGCCAGTAAGCCAGGCTAATAAGCCAGGATAGTAGGCCAAGCTGGCAAGTCTACTAACGATGCTCAGTTTTAGTCACGCATGTTTTGAAACTGCATTGGCAGACCAAGCTCTGAAGATTCGAGCAGCTTCATGGTCGCTTGCAAATCGTCCCGCTTTTTACCGTTAACCCGCAGTTGTTCGCCCTGCACCTGTGCCTGCACCTTTAATTTTGATTCTTTGATTTTAGCAATGGCTTTTTTTGCAGTTTCTTTGTCGATACCGACTTTGACCTTGATATTTTGTTTTACCCCTTTACCTGAAGTTTCTACTTTACCGGCATCAAGGCACGCGATATCGATGGAGCGCGCTGTGAGCTTCTGATACAAAATAGGATGCATCTGTTGAATTTGGAAATCGCTGTCAGCGGTTAACACAACCGCGCCATCGGCAACTTTTGCATCACATGATGTGCCTTTGAAATCGAAGCGATTGGTTATTTCGCGGCTGGCTTGATCGATGGCATTGCTTAATTCATGCTGATCTACTTCGGACACAACGTCAAATGAGGGCATGGGATTCTCCCGTGGCTGATAGTGCTTGTAAAGTACCGCAATTTTATCAGCATTTGGCTCTGCAAACGATAATCAGGTGCACCGTTTTACTGATTGCTACGTATACTGTAAACATCGATCAAGATATGAGTGTTCACCATGAGTGATGACATAATTGAACCCCGCCGCGACTACACCACCGACACTTTGCGCGCCGAACAATTGGCCGATTCACCGATTCAGCAGTTTCGACAATGGATGCAGCAGGCACGAGACGCCAATATTATTGATGCTTCTGCTATGGCCCTGGCCACTGCCGACCAGTCCGGCCAACCCCATGTCCGTATGGTTTTGTTGAAAAAATTCGATGAATCTGGCGTAGTTTGGTACACATACCAGGAAAGTGACAAAGGTGCTCAATTGGCTGAAAATCCGCATGCCAGCGTTCTGTTTTATTGGCGCGAGCTCGAACGACAAGTGCGCATTGAAGGCCCGGTTACAAAACTTGGCGCCAGCGATGGCGACGAATATTTTTACTCCAGGCCTGAAGGCAGCCGCTTCAGCGCAGCTGCATCAATACAGTCATCACCAGTAGAAAACCGACAGATTCTGGAATCTAAAGTTGCCGAACTGCACAAGCTACACCCTGACGGCAACGTCCCCCGCCCAACTGTCTGGGGTGGCTATTTACTGAATCCCACTCGATTCGAATTCTGGCAAGGTCGCGCCGATCGACTACATGATCGATTTATCTTTACAAAGGATGCGCCTGGAAATTGGAATACACAACGTTTGTCACCGTAAGCGTTTGTCACCCTAAAAGAATCAACGACGGGATAAGTACAGACCATGACTCGGATCAATACTATGCAGAAACTGATCATTTTGTTTGTTTGCCTTGCGCTCTTGTTTTTTATGACGCGGTTGGCGATTAATTATTTCTCAGCCAATAAAGTTGCAACCGGCTTAATCGATGCAGACACAACAGCTCCCAGCCTGCATGCCTGTGACAACTTACTCAATTGCACATCTTCAACAGCCAGTAACAACAAAAACCAGATTGCAGCAATGGAGTACACCGTGCCGGCCGATAAGGCGATAGCATCGTTTAGCGACCTGATTGCAGCTCAACCGGGAGCCAGTATTGTGGCGCAGCAGCCAAACTACTTGCACGCCACCTTTAAAACAAAGTTGCTTGGGTTTATTGATGACTTGGAGCTACTGCTCGACGATGCCGACGGCACGCTACACGTGCGCAGTGCATCACGCATTGGCCGAAGTGATTTGGGAGCAAACAGAAAGCGTATTGAAGCTATACGCGCCTTATCAAAAGGAGAGGTCTAAACGCCGGGTGCTGCGACACACCCGGCCCAGTCAAAAACAATTACCGACTTTTACTCGATAGCAATAGTAGGTAAATACTCTTGTAGTTCGTAACCAACAGCATCAGGGTTTGCTTTGCGCAAGTCGCCAGGCCCACCAGCCAGGGTCTGCCCACCACACGACCCAGTGAGTACATAATCCAGTGCCGACCTGACTAACGGGTCTTCCACTGAAAAACGTGGCACTAACCAACTGTCTTCTGCCAGGCAATCTGGCTCAATACCCAGTCCAACATCCACACCTCTGGCATTTGCCAGCACAGAACGCATCGCACTGATTGACTTTTCACAATAAGGCAAAAGATTTGATGCAAACGGCTTACCCGCGGACTTCTGACCTATAACGACAACATCAATAAACGGCTCGAGTGAATTCACTAGTAGCTCTGACGCCGACGCTGTGCCTTCAGTGCTTAAAACAATAAGGCGTGACAAGTTCAGCGGATTTCTGACTCTGGCAAAATCAACTGACTGATTCTCGGCAGCGTATTTGTCATTCCACAACACGCTGGTAAATATTTCATCTTCCACTGCATCACCACCAATAATCGATGCAAGGATACGCGATACATCAACAAGCCCGCCACCGTTGTAACGCAGGTCCAGAATAAGTTCTCCCAATTCGCCATCTTCGACTAATGCATCCAGTGCGGCAAACAGTTCTTCTGTTGTAGTTGATAAAAATGCTTCAAGCTGTAAATAGCCAATACGCGGTAGAGAACCATCATTTGCCGTAAACGTGCCCCAGGGTCCGGCGGTAATCCAGCGATAGTCTTCAAAGTCAACGCTGACCGTTCTGGCTGCCTCATCACCTGTGCGTACACTCATCACAACTGGAGCTTGCTCTGGATTGATGGCCTCATTAATTTGTTCGTTAGTAATCTCATCAATGGAAATACCAGCAACACTGATCACCTCATCGCCACGCTGAATTCCTTCGCTGAACGCAGGTGAACCAACCAGAACCCGAGTTATTCGAACCACATCATCGGAGGCCGGGGCAAATCCGAAACCAAAGCCACCTTGACGGCCTTCATTAAAAAGATCGTCGTTGGTTGCTTGATCCGAGACGCTACTGAATCTATCCGGGCTAACGCGTAAATCACGAATTAAAGCATTGCCACTTTCGTAGTCGGCCAGATTCAACGTTGGTACCTGATCGTAATAAATATAGTAATCACGCATATCAAAATCGACGCGCAGTTTAATGTCATTAACAGAACATTGTTCAATACCGTCTGGAGTTTCATAAATCGGAGGGAATATTTCCGCCATGCCACCGGTGGTATTGCCACTGGTGCTTGTGCCACCCGTGGTGCTTGTGCCACCCGTGGTACTCGTGCTGCCAGTTGTACTTGTACCACTGGTGGTGCCTGTGCCACTGGTGGTGCCTGTGCCACTGGAGGTACCTGTGCCTCCCGTACCACCTGTTGTTTCTGCCGGAATAACAACATCAGTCGAACCTTCCGGGGTCGAGCTGCTACTGCTGCAGGCGCTCAACACCATTGAACCAAGCAAGCAAATGGAGAATTTGGCCAGACGCATATCGAAACCTTTGATTAATTTTCACCAGTGTACCTGCCTCCTAATTCTACGGGCAAGCAAACTACCCTATACCTTAGGCTGGCAAGCGCGCGGTTAGCGTCAAAACTCAACTGTTTCGTGACTTGTTCGGGATTTTGCAGTTTGGAAGGTTGGGCAATCACGCACAGGGTACGTGGACTGTGCGCTGTGCCTCAATGACAAAAACAATGCGCGGTATAAAAGCTGCCTTGCTCTCATTGCTGTCGTGAAGCAGTTGAACCAAAATTCGAAGACTGGCAAAGTGCTTGTCATTCAGCCCGAACGCTTTAATTTGTCTCCGTTCGTGCAGGGTTGAAAACGAAGCGATGCGGAACAAGGAGTGTTCCCGTTAAGCTTAATCCAAAAGGCTTTAAGACAAAAAGGCTTTAAGACAAAAAGGCTACCAGGAAAACACTCAACCGTTAAGTTGCTGATCAGCGTGATAGGACGATCGCACCATCGGGCCACTGGCCACATGCTTGAATCCAATTTCATCTCCATAGCGCGCAAGCTCATCGAACTCATCAGGATGAACAAATCGCTCAACCGCTAAATGCGATGCGCTCGGTTGCAGATACTGACCCAGGGTCAACATATCGACATTGTGTTCACGCAAATCACGCATAACCTGTTTTACTTCTTCTATCTCTTCTCCCAAACCCAGCATTAAGCCAGACTTGGTTGGCACGTTAGCAAAACGCGCTTTGTGATTTTTTAACAGGTTGAGCGAATATTGATAGTCAGAACCTGGGCGGCATTGCTTGTATAAGCGCGGTACCGTTTCCAGATTATGATTAAACACATCGGGTGGATTGGACGCCATGGCTTCGAGCGCTTTATCCATTCGACCTCGATAGTCAGGCACCAACACTTCAACCTGAATACCTGGGCTTGCCTCCCGAACCGCTTTGATGCACGCATTGAAATGCCCTGCACCACCATCACGCAAGTCATCACGATCAACGGAGGTGATAACCACGTACTTTAAATTCAGTTGTGCGATGGCTTTGCCCAGGTTTTCTGGCTCGTCTTCGTCTAAGGGATTAGGACGCCCATGGGCAACATCGCAAAAGGGACAGCGCCGAGTACAAATATCGCCCATGATCATAAACGTGGCCGTACCGTGACTAAAACATTCGCCCAGGTTCGGACAACTTGCCTCTTCACACACAGAAGAAAGTTTTAGCTCACGCATGAGCTGTTTTATTTCCTGCACCTTCGGGTCATTGCTGATTCGCGTGCGAATCCACTCAGGCTTTTTAAGCCGAGTGGTTTGAGGTGCAACTTTAATTGGTATACGTGCCAGCTTGCTTGCACCGCGCTGGTGGCCTTCAGGGTCGCTTCTTGATGGGGCTTTATAGTCCATGAATAGAGTCTATCAGTTAACTTCCAGATGCTGAGCTAAAGACTGCAAAAGACTCTCCACCACAGCAGACTTTGTGTGGGTAACACCCAGTTTTTGCAGACTGGTTACCGCCAGATCGGCATAGCCACATGGATTTATACCTGCAAACGGTGTCAAATCCAGATCAATGTTCAACGACAATCCATGATAGGCACTGCCGCGTCTAACCCGCAAACCCAGTGCCGCGATTTTTGCTCCGTCGACATACACGCCTGGTGCATCCCGGCGCCCCTCAGCGATCACACTCAGGTTACCTAGAGTATCGATAACCGCGTTTTCCAGTCGCACAACTAAATCACGAATACCGAACCCGGCTCGACGTATATCAAACAAGGTGTAAACAACGACTTGCCCTGGGCCATGATAGGTCACCTGCCCACCACGGTCTGATTCCACTATGTCAATGCTGGTCGCGTTGAGTATGTGCTCGCGCTTTCCTGCTTGTCCTAGTGTGTATACAGGTGGATGTTCGACGACCCAAAGTTCATCGATCGTAGCGGCAGTTCGTTCATTGGTGAACGCTTGCATGTCACGCCACACCGAGGTGTAGTCGCGCAAGCCTAAATGCTTTATGTTCAGAGCGTAAACTTCACTCGCGGCTCGCATCGCAGCGCCACGTAAATACGTTCTAACTGCGCTTGGTTAAGCGCGGTAAAATGCACCCGAATAGAAATGTATTTGCCTTTGCTGCTCGGCGTTGATACAACCTTGGTCGGCTTGGCCGGAGCAATATGAGGTTCAACCAGTTCGAGTACCAGTGTTTCGAAATCGGTGTCGTTCAATCCCATGGCTTTCACAGAAATAGCCGCAGGAAATTTTATTAAGGATGGTTCTCCATCTAAGTTAGTGGTTGCCATTAGTGAGCATCTACTGAAAATAACGCATAATCGAGTGTTTCATACGCCTTAAGATGCCGCCTTCTTCTACCTTTTGCAAGGCCAGCAACGGCACTTCACCTATGACTTGGTTATCGGCCGTTAGCACAGAGCGCCCCAGCTCCTGACCAATACGAGCAGGCGCTTTGATGTAACTGCTTAGCTCTATCTGACTGTGCAGGGAATCAAACGCATCTCGAGGTAGTGTTACATATAAATCTTCGGCAACACCGAGTGAGATTTCCTCTGATTCGCCCATCCAGATGCGCGCCGAACTAATCACTTCACCCGCTTCATAGATACGCTTGGTTCTGAAAAAACGAAACCCGTAGTTAAGCAGCCGTTGAGTTTCAGCTAATCGGGTTTTGTCACTGGCAGTACCGAGAACAATACTGGTTAAGCGCATGCCGTCTCGGTTAGCTGAAGCTACCAGACAGTAGCCGGCCGCCTCGGTGTGACCGGTTTTCATGCCATCGACTGAGTCGTCACGCCAAAGCAATTTGTTGCGGTTGTTTTGTTCTATTTCGTTGTACTTGAATTTCTTTTGAGAATACAAGGCGTAGTGGATGGGAAAGTCCTGAATCATGCGTCGCGCAATGATCGAAAGATCGCGAGCCGTGGTGTAATGATCGTCAGCAGGTAAACCAGACGAATTCATAAAATTGGTGTTGGTCATGCCTAATGTTTCGGCCATGCGGTTCATCATAGACACGAAGCCTTGCTCACTGGCCGCAATATGTTCGGCTAGCGCCACACTGGCATCGTTACCCGATTGCACGATCAATCCACGCAGCAAATCAGCGATTGATACTGTTTTACCTGCTTCGATAAACATGCGCGAGCCTGGCATCGATTGAGCGAAGTCACTAACAATGGCCATGTCATGTTCATTCAACGTGCCTTGAGCAATTTCTGTGGCCACAATGTAAGCCGTCATCAACTTAGTCAGACTGGCAGGCTCAATGCGTTCATCAGGATTTTTTTCAGCCAGTATTTCCCCGCTCACATTATCGATTAGCAAAAAACTGTTGGCTGATAACTGCGGTGGCGCTGGTACGGGTGCTGCAAAACTGTACGCACTCACAGTCATCAGGCAAAGCACGCTCAAGCATTGTTTTCTCAAAAATGGGACAAACTTTTTTATCGAGTTTTTAAGTGTATTGATACGACGTAAAGCGGTTTCTAAATAAATCTGCATGAGCAATTAACTGTTCAATCCAAAATCTGGCGCGATCGCGCGCTGTGGGTAGTGTAAATGATTTGACGCGGTTATTTCGAGCTTCACCGTTTCGATGCCAGCAAAGTGTAGCTATCAATTCCTACACTTTGCAGCTCAGCAAGCGTCTTCTCCATCAGCGGCCCTCTTTTGAAAGGCCCCATTTTTACGCGGAACAAACTGCCATTGTGATCGCGCTCTACAAATGCTGGCAGGCCAACTTGAGCCGCAACCCGATCGACCATTTTTTGCGCATTGTCCTGCTGTGAAAAAGCACCCAACTGAATAAACGCATTTCCGCTTTGCTCACCTATTGTTGCAATGACCCTTGGCACACTTTCACGGGTCAAGTCCGCAACCACGCCAGCCTGCACAGCATCAGGTTGCGCTACGATTGGGGCAGAATCCAGCGATGAGAGCTCCACAAAACCATCTTCACTGGTATCCAATTCCACTTGCAGCGGCTCAATGTCGGCATCCGTGGGCTCAGCATCAACCGGCAAAGCCGCTGCCGGCGTTTCAGGTTCAACTTGAACGGCCGCCGAAGCGCGGGTGCTGGACGTCAGTTCATTCTCAGTATTGAAATCAGTGGCGGCTTCCACTTGTATCGGCATTTTAAGTGGCACAGCAGCCAACTCAGGTTCAATGACACTTGGTGCGACAATGGTATCTGCTCGTGGACGCTGTCCCGCTTGCGCGATACTGGCGCTCGATGCGCCAAGCTCACCGTCCATAAAATGCGTTGAAAGCGCCTCGATATGCACCTGTGCTGTACCTTGTTCGGCCATTTCGATTTCCATGGCGGCGGCAAACGACAGATCAATTACCCGCTCACCAACAAACGGACCACGATCGTTCACTAGTACGATGACCGATTTATTGTTGTCCAGATTGGTGACTCGCACATACGTAGGCAACGGCAGGTGCTTGTGTGCCGCTGTCATGGCGTACATGTCATACAGCTCACCACTGGATGTTTTTCGGCCATGAAATTTTTTGCCGTACCAAGAGGCAATGCCACGCTCGCTAAAATTCGCAGCCGAATCCATGGTTTTGTAGCGTTTCCCAAACACCGTGTAATGCGACATATTGCCCGTTTTGGATTTCGGCAAATTCCGAACGTAGCTGGGCACATCCTGCTCGACGTAGCCTGCACCCGTAGTTGCGGGGCTCACGCTGGCACAACCACTGATTCCAGCAGCGCCGCCAAACAACAGGGTAGTCATGGTGAAGAAATGACGTTTTTTACAGGTCAGCTGAAAATGGAAATTCATAGCGCTCTCTTAAATTAAATGATCGTGGAAAAAGACCGGTGCAACCTTTTCCAGGAACCTCCATTAAAGGTAGTGCTTATTTCATGGTTTCGCCGTTAACATTTCGCTCAATTGAAACACCGACAGCGCATACATAGCGCTATGGTTATAACGGGTAATGACATAAAAGTTAGGGTAACCAACCCACGTTTCAGCCCCGCTACTGCCCTCCAGTTTCATGACCTTGACCAGTTTATTACCTTCTATGGGGTAGCCGAGTCTGGCCAAAGTTTTCGGTGCTATGGCGGGTTTCAATGACTTACGCTCCAGGGTGTCCATCGCAGCTCGATCTTCCTGTTTAACTTTCAGCAACTGCGCAATGGGCTGATCTTTTTTCCAGCCGTGCTTTGCCAGATAGTTTGCTACCGAACCGATAACATCTGGCACGCTATTGAACAAATCTCGCTGACCATCTCCATCAAAATCAATAGCGTAGTGTCGATAGCTGCTGGAAATAAATTGCGGCCATCCTACGGCGCCTGCATAACTGCCTTTAATACTCAGCGCATCCCAGTTTTCTTCGCTGGATAATATTAAAAACTCGGTTAACTCTGATTTAAAAAAAGTTGCTCTCGGCGGATAATCAAAGGCCAAGGTGGCCACCGACTCCAACACGCCGTGTTTACCCGTAATTTTGCCGTAGAAGGTCTCTACGCCAATGATCGAGGCAATGATGTTGGCAGGCACTCCAAACTCATCCTCCGCTTTTGCCAGTACCGATGCGTAATTGCGCATAAATTCACGACCGTCACGCACGCGCTTATCTTTTATGAAAATGGGACGGTATTGTTTCCACGTCAAGACGGTTTCAGCTGGGGTTGAAACGGCATCAATGACGCTTTGTTGCGGCTCTGCAATCGCAAATAAATTGATCAGTTTATTCTCGTCGAGCTGGTGCTCCAGGCTAACCTGACGAATATACTCACGGACCGTTTCTCGTGTAAGAAAGGCGTTTTCCTGCGCAAGCGCCGGGTTATTAACAGCAGTGAGCACACACAGCATGCACGGCAGTACTCTTTTCAGGTATTGCATCAGATACTGCATCGGGCAATAGGGCGCGACAAAGGATGTACTCATAAAGACCATTAGTAGTTTCAAGACACTTGGAACCAATCGATAGCCGATTGTTTAGTCTTTAAAAGATAGTCGTTTGCCTGAGAAAAGTGGCGACAACCTAGAAAGCCACGATGTGCCGACAGCGGCGAGGGATGTGGCGATTTGAGCACCAAATGTTTTTTCGAATCTATAACCTGACCTTTTTTCTGCGCATAGCTACCCCACAACATAAAAACCAATTGTTCTCGCTCGTCACTTAGGTGAGCAATTACATTGTCAGTGAAAGTCTCCCAACCCCGACCTTGGTGAGCAGCAGCCTGCCCCTGCTCTACCGTTAATACACTGTTGAGCAGGAACACCCCTTGTCTGGCCCAATCGCTAAGGCAACCCTGTCGTCGTTTCACCAGCGATGTGCTCTCGTCAGCCTCCAGATCGGCATCTATCTCTTTGTAAATGTTAAGTAAAGAAGGAGGAATTGGCACACCGACAGGCACTGAAAAGCTCAAACCATGTGCCTGCCCGGGCCCGTGATACGGATCTTGCCCTAATATGACCACTTTGACGCTGTCGCGCGGTGTCAGTGAGAACGCATTAAACCAAAGACTTGAATGCGGAAAAACCACAGCGCGTTTTTTCTTCCGTTGGGCCAAATATTCTCGCAATTCGCGCATATACTGCTGCTCGAACTCTCGCTCCAGCTGAGGCTGCCAGCTTGGGTCTATCGGGCTGGCATTGCTTGAGGCCCTGGATTTATTTGCCGCCGAAGGAGTTGCCGACGCAGAGGCCGATGACTTGGCTGGCGATGAAGTTTGATCTGACACGTTGGAAAAGGAATGTTTCGCTTGGCAGCATAGGCTTTAGTTTAAAACAAAAGCGGTCTATTATTCTCTATATGTAATTGTTGTTACTGGATTCACCATCATCCGCTCCATTTCATCGTCGTTGGCGCTGCTGGGACTGCTGGTCGCACCTGGGCGTGCGCTGGCTTATGAGTGCCCTGTGCCTGCTTTTGAGTACACGCCTGGCCAGGCGGTGTTTACCGATCCCGATGAAGACGTCGTGGCCGAGGCAGACACGGTGGTCAGTGAAGACGGCATTGTTTCGCTAAACGGGTCCACAACGATTACTTATCAAAACCGTGTACTCAACGCTGAGAATGCACAATACAACCCGGTCACCGGTGAAGTCAGTGTTGAGGGCGAATTGAGCTTTGAGTCCGAAGGAATTCGGATGGAAAGTAACAATGCCGTCATCGATATGGATGACAATCTTTTTTCCACCAACCAATCAGTCTACGAATTTGATGTTAATGGCAGACGTGCCTCTGGCGATGCGCAGCGAATGGAACGCGACGCAGATGGCAACTTTACCCTTGACGGTGCAACCTACTCTTCATGTCCGCCGGGTGACAAAAGCTGGTTCATCCGAGCAAACAAACTAGCGCTCTATCCGGATGAGGGCATTGGAACAGCAGAAAATTTAGCGTTGATTTTTAAAGGTGTGCCAATTTTGTATGTACCTCGATTCAGTTTCCCCATCAGTCCCAAACGCAAAACCGGTTTTCTGGCACCGATATTTGCACGCGGCGACAGCACCGGCCTGGAATTGCACATACCGTGGTACTGGAATATAAGACCCGACCTTGACGCCACCTTTGTGCCACGTTTTACCCAAAAAAGAGGTGCACAGTTGCAAACAGAGCTGCGTTACCTTAATCAACAAGGTAGCTGGATATTTGATCACGAATACTTAAAAGACAGTGCCCTCAACTATCGTCAGCGCACGTTTTCTCAACTGCGCCACTCGGGCGCCTTTGGTAACTATTGGACTTCTGAAATAAACGCCAGTCGAGTTAGCGATGCCGATTACTTCACCGATCTTGGTGACAGCCTGCAGCTGGCCAGCATTACGCATCTGGACAGGCGTGCAGATCTACGTTACGAGCGAGGCTCAATCAGTGGCCTGGTGCGATTGCAATCGTACCAGACAGTCGATGAAGACATACCCGAACAAGAGCGACCCTATCAACGGCTGCCGCAACTAACAGCTCGATGGGAAACACCCAAAGACGAGTTCGGGGTACGCGCCTCTGCCGACGCCGAACTTGTGTACTTTGATCGAGCGAATTCGGTTACCGGGTCGCGCTTTGATGTGCAACCGCGTTTATCATGGCCAATTTCAGGCGACTCCTGGTTTTTTACACCGGCCGTGAGCTACCGCTACTCGCTGTACTCGTTAAACAATACCGACGAAGCTTTAGGTTCCAAGCAAAGTCGCAGCCTCACGACTCTGTCAATGGATAGCGGGTTATTTTTTGATCGTACTATCGACAATAAAGGCTCTGTGCAAACTCTGGAACCACGATTTTTCTATTTGCGAGTCCCGTACACTAAACAAAGTGAAATACCGCTATTTGACAGCAGTGAACTTGATTTCAGTATTTCGCAGTTGTTTCGCGAAAATCGTTTTTCAGGTGCAGACAGAGTGGCTGATGCCAATCAAGTTTCAGCGGCTGTTACCACCCGATTTATCAATGGCGTCAGCGGTCGCGAAACATTCCGTGGCAGTATCGGACAAATATTCTATTTTGATGATCGTAAGGTGACACTGGTCGGCGAAGATATCGACACCGACTCCTCTTCTGATATCGTTGGCGAAGTGTCAGCCGCATTACCCAGGGACTGGACAGCGCGAGGACAAATGCAATGGAGCCCCAATAACACCTCAACGGTGCGAGGCTCGATACTTCTAAGCTACCGTCCCGAAGATGGCCGACTTATCAATTTTGCGCACCGAACTGTTAACACCGGCAGTACCGCTGAAACCGAACAACTGGACGTCTCAGCCTTATGGCCAATCAGTCATAGTTTACGCCTGGCAGGTCGTTGGAATTACTCGCTTGATGGCGATCGTTCCCTGGAGTCGTTGCTCGGTGTTGAATACGACAGCTGTTGCTGGGCATTCCGATTTGCAGCGCGACGTTATATTTCCGACGGTGGCGACGACCACGAAACCAAACTCTACTTCGAACTCGTGTTAAAAGGGTTAGCGCCACTAGGACAAAACTACGGCGCCCTGCTCGAAAACACGATTCTGGGATACCGAGACCAGTACTAATGAAAAAACATATTGCAATTATTTTAAGCTTCATTTGCTTAGCTGCAGTGCACACTCGTGCGTTCGCAGCCGACGTTGTCCTCGACACCATTGTGGCCGTTGTCAATGAAGGCGTGGTGTTATCGTCCGAGCTCGAAAGCGAGGTTGCGTTTTTAAAACTGCAATCGAAAATAAACAATCAAGGCCTGCCAAGCGATGATGTGTTTCGCGAACGTGTACTGCAGCGCATGATCGATCAGGAAATTCAGCGCCAACATGCCAATTCGCTTGGCGTCATCGTTGACCCATCCAGTGTTAACAGAGCCATTGAACAAGTCGCGCAGGGTAACGACATGAGCACGGCACAGTTTCGGCAAACATTGGCATCACAAGGATTTGACTACGACCACTACCGCAAATCCATCGAAAACGAACTACTTTCCACCCGACTAATACAGCGCGATGTGCAATCTCGTATTCGTATCTCAAAGCAAGAGGTTGATGATTTTCTATCGGTCTCCGATCAGGGCAATCAGCAACAGCGCTATCGGGTTCTTCATATTCTATTGGCAGTACCACCAGCAGCACCCCAGGCCGAAGTCGACCAAGCTCTCGCTCGTGCCAACACTGTATTGGAGCAATTGAATGCTGGCAAAGACTTTGCCGCCACTGCAGCTGCTAACTCTGATGGCTCGCGAGCTCTGGAAGGCGGCGACCTGGGTTGGCGCGTTTTACAGGAGCTGCCCGACTTCTTGTCTGCCCAGTTAATCAACATGGCCGTAGGCGATATTAGCCAACCTTTGCGCAGTCCTAACGGATTTCATATAGTGAAACTACAAGATAAAAGCGATCAGGAACGTCAAGCGCAATCAGAGACTCTGGCGCGCCATATTTTTATAGCCAGTAATGCAGAAGGTGGCCAGAAAGTGTTAAGTGAAGTCCGACGCCGCATTTTGAGCGGTGAAGATTTCGCGGCCATGGCTGCCGAATTCAGTGAAGACCCAAACAGTGCCAATAACGGTGGGGAATTACCCTGGTTTTCAGCAGGACAAATGCCCAGCGAAATAGAATCCATGGCTGACTCACTTAACGAAGGCGAACTCAGTCCACCCTTTCGCACTCAATTTGGTTGGCATATTCTGGAGGTACTTGATAAGCGCATCAGAGACAACAGCGGCGAGTCCGTGCGAAAGCAAGCCGAACTTTCGCTGCGTCAACGGAAAGTGGAACAAGAAACCGAACGTTGGATTCGCCAACTGCGCGATGAATCCTTTATCGAAATTCGCAGTTAGCGCATACCCTGACACAAGAGACCAATTCATTGTTACGCATCGCATTAACCACCGGTGAACCTGCGGGTATCGGACCTGACTTAACTGTGATGCTGGCTCAACAGCCTCGTCAGTTTGAGTTGGTGGCCATTGGCAGTAAAGAGACCCTGGCATCACGGGCTGAGGCATTGGGCCTGGCTTTGCAAATTCGAGATTTTAATAGCGATGAAAAACCTTCAACAGATGAGGCAGGTGTTTTGTGTGTTGGCAATTTACCCGTTAACGCAACGGTGCAAGCAGGTGTACTGAGCACAAACAATGCGCAGTATGTGCTCGATACGCTCGACATGGCACATGAGGGTTGTATCAACAAACTATTTGATGCAATGGTAACTGCGCCTGTTCACAAGGGCATTATCAATGATGCAGGCATCGCCTTCACAGGCCACACTGAATACCTGGCAAAAAAAACCGCAAGCGACCCGGTTATGTTGTTGGCTGCCGGAGATTTTCGCGTTGCATTGGCCACCACCCACCTTCCCTTGTCAGCGGTACCTGCGGCAATCACTGATGCCACCATCACTCGTGTACTGAGCGTTTTGCACGCAGAGCTACAAAGCCGATTCGGTATTAACGATCCTCGCATATTGGTTTGCGGATTAAATCCACATGCCGGTGAAGACGGGCACCTGGGCCGCGAAGAAATCGACATCATAATTCCGTGCCTTAAAAAACTAACAGCACAAGGCATGAATATTACCGGCCCCCTGCCTGCCGATACCTTGTTTACCGAACATCACTTGAATCAAGCTGATGCCGTACTGGCGATGTATCACGATCAGGGTTTACCGGTTTTAAAGCACGCAGGGTTTGGCCAGGCTGTGAATATTACTCTGGGTTTACCTATTATTCGCACCAGCGTTGACCACGGTACCGCGCTAGACAAAGCCGCCAGCGGTAATATTGAGTCAGGCAGTTTAAACGCCGCTATTGCCCTGGCCACGCACATAGCCGGCTCTGCTGATACTGCTGCAAAGGGCATCTGATCGCATTGAAGCATCAACCACGCAAACGCTTCGGTCAAAATTTCCTGCACGACAATGTGGTTATAGATCGAATTATTGATGCAATCAATCCGCTCGATGATCACAGCATTGTAGAAGTGGGCCCAGGGTTGGGCGCTTTAACGTTTCCATTGCTAAAGCGCACACAAGCATTACAGATCATCGAGATCGATCGTGACCTTATCGCAAAACTTCACGCCCGAAATATCGACAAACTTATCATTCATGAGGCCGACGTGCTGTCTGTTGACTGGGCCACAATTGCTTTGCGCCAACCGGTGCGGGTTGTCGGTAACCTGCCGTACAACATTGGCACACCACTGCTCCTTAAGCTGCTACTGCAGCGCGAGCATCTGGTAGACATACACGTGATGCTACAAAAAGAGGTGATTGATCGGCTGAGCGCGAAAGTGGGCACTCGTGCCTACGGCAGGTTCAGTGTGCTAATGCAGAGCTGTTTTGATATTCAAGCACTGTTCGAAGTACCTCCAGAGGCCTTTACACCCCCACCAAAAGTAACATCGGCTGTGGTTCGCCTTCGACCACTAGCCGCGTCCCCTGACAATGACACCATTGAGCGGCTCTCGCAAGCCACCCGAATTGCATTTGCGGCAAAGCGTAAAACCCTGCGCAATAACTTGAAAACCATTGTCAGTGCAGAACAACTTATTGATGCAGGGCTTGATCCGCAAGCACGTGCCGAGACCCTGACTTTAGATCAATTTTTGTTGTTGGCGAAAATGCTACCATAGATCAACTTCTCTCAAAATAGAGCTTTTTTTTCGTGACCGACAACGACTTAAGCAACACGATTAAAGTGCATGTCGAGACGCTGTACATTGAAGCAGAGTCTGACCCGGACAATGATCGATATATATTCGCCTATACCATCACCATCGAAAACCACGGCGACGTATCCGCTAAATTACTCACCCGCCACTGGGTGATTCGGGATGAAAACGGCAAAATTCAAGAGGTCCATGGTGACGGCGTGGTGGGCGAACAACCACACCTCAAACCTGGTGAAGGTTTCCAATACACCAGCGGTACCATGTTAGAAACATCTGTCGGCACCATGGGTGGCGCCTACCTTATGGTCACCGACGACGGTGAAGAATTTAAGGCGCGCATCGACGACTTCCTGCTATCCACGCCGCACACACTGCACTAGCTCATCAGTATGACCACATCAGCATGAGCACCTATGTGATCGGAGACTTGCATGGGTGCCTGGATCCATTAAAACGATTATTAGACAAGGTGCACTTTTCACCCGGCACTGACCAGCTATGGTTCGTTGGTGATCTTATTAATCGTGGTCCACAATCACTTGAAACATTGCGCTTTGTTAAATCCCTGGGTGATGATGCCATTACCGTACTCGGCAATCACGACTTGCACTTGTTGTCTGTTATTCATGGAATCCGAACTACCGGCGGCAAAGATACACTGGATGCCATACTGGCAGCCGACGACCTGGCTGACTTAACCAATTGGCTACGCGCACAACCCTTACTGCATCGCAGCGACAAGCTTAATATCACCATGGTGCATGCAGGCATTCACCCACGGTGGGATTTGGCTCTGGCGAAACGACTGGCACTTGAGGCAGAAGAGATTTTACGCTCCGATCGCTACGTCGGTTTTTTAGAAAAAATGTATGGTAACAAACCAGCTAAATGGACAAGCCAATTAGGCAAACACCGACGTCGGCGTTTTGTTATCAATGCGTTTACCCGCATGCGGTTCTGTAATCAAAAGGGCGAAATGGATTTTTCCAGCACCAACGCGCCAGACAAAGCTCCCAAGGGTCTGCTCCCCTGGTATGCCGTACCTCGGCGCAAACCCATTGAAGGCAGAATTGTATTTGGGCACTGGAGTAGTCATCCCGGGTTTGCAGTGAGCAACGTTATTCCGCTTGATCGCGGATGCGTTTGGGGCGGATCACTTGCCGCGCTTGCACTGGAAACCGGTGTTACAACCACAGTGCGAAACGACTTAATCGAATAAAAATAATTCACTAACTTACATCCCCTATACAGGACATTCTTCATGAGCATTACCCGAAAAGAATCAAACAACAGAATGAGTCAAATTGTTGTTCACGGCGACACAGTCTATCTTGCAGGACAAGTAGCGCAAAACGCCAAAGCCGGTACCATCACAGCACAAACCGAAGATATTTTATCGGCAATTGAAAAATTACTCAGTGCTGCCAACAGCGATAAGGCACATATTTTATCCACGACTATCTGGCTAACAAGGATGGATGATTTTGCTGAAATGAATGCTGTTTGGGATGCCTGGGTGGACACCAGTAACCCACCTGCCCGAGCTTGCGTTGAATCGCCGCGATTAGCTACCACTGACTTTCAAGTGGAAATCATGGTGACAGCTGCAGTTAAATAGTTTTTTCGCTAAAATCCGGGTATTCCGTCTCTTAAGTTAGAGATTAAGCAAGCGTACAGGCAAGAGTCACCATGGCAGAAGCATCAAAGCTACCGGTCAATACTTACTACATTGAAGTATCAGGTGCAGGCCTGCCTGAGTGTGATGGTTTGTATGTCCCTTCCACAGCGCCGCCAACCAAATCAGAATCCGGCACGGTATCAACCGTTGGCTACTGGAACGGCAAAATGGCCTGGGACCGCGCCGATGGCAAAAGTGAACGAAGCCCGGCACTCTCGTATTCAAATAGTTATAAGTCCTGGCGCATCTGTCGTCTGGATGGCCACTTGGCCTATGACTATACAAGCGAAGATGACACGAGCGAAGATGATCTACCACCGACCACGCGCGAATGGCATGTCTATCACAAAGGTGTAGCACCCGCTCCCAAAATTGTGTTGCACCATTTTGACCCGCGCAAGCCTTGCCCCGCACCGAATGTGGTTTTTGTTATCGGTGGCCCCGGAAGCGGAAAAGGCACTATGTGTGAAGTCGCAGAACAGCAACTGGGCTGGGCGCATATTTCAACAGGTGATTTACTGCGAGCAGAACTCGAAGCCCAGGGGCCGCAAGCTGCCACAATAGAAAAATACATCACAGCAGGCGAGCTTGTACCAAACGAGATAATGGTGACATTACTTAAAGACGGCATGGAACACTTGACTCGTACCACCGGTAACAACAATTTTCTTCTCGATGGCTTTCCACGCTCGTTAGATAACATGGAAGCCTGGTATGACATTTTTGGACGTGAAGCGGAATTACCCACAATGCTGTATTTCGAATGCCCTTACCCAGAGCTTGAAAAACGCATCATGGGCAGAGCTAAATACTCAGGCAGAAGCGACGACAACATCGAGAGCTTAAAGCTACGTTTTGATACTTATAAAGAAGAAACACTGCCCACGGTTGAGCTTTTTAAAAAGCGCAACAAATGCATTGAGATAGACACCAGCGCCGATCGCGAAACGGTGTACAAAAAAGTCTCTGCACAACTGAGCAATCTAAAAGATAACTCAGGAGTAAAAACAAAGTTGACTGAGAAATCTGAAATGTTGTTGGGCTTGCGGCCTTACCCGGCTAAAAAATAAAACCCAAGCATACATTAAGAGCTGTAAAGCAGCTTATCCACGCCGTTCATCATATCCGTTTCGCCTCAGCCATCAAACACTTGCGAACTTGTTAACAGCGAACGACAGTAAGCCCGCGAAAGCGGGCTTTGTTTTTTAACGCCGTAGCCGGAACCAGCACCGCTTTCTCAGTAAGGCATACAAGCTTGCAATGAGTAACAGCAATATAGAATCCATGCTATTGCCTCTGGCAAAAACTATCGAGCAACCATTGCCTTGCACGCCGGTATGTATTACTTCAGCTGGCAGGGCAGCACCGATTTCCGGGTCGATCAGATCGGGGATACCATTGCCATTGGCGTCCGGCAATTCCTCTGGCGACAATACCTGGTCTTTCCTGAGCTTGATAAATCCACTGCCGTTCGGATCATCGTCAAATCGATTGATTATGCCGTCACCATCAGTGTCATCACCCACAACGAAGTCGACGTCAGCAAAGTCAGCAATTTCATCATCATCCAGATCGAATCCGCCAACAACATCAACGTCAACAGAATCCAGCACACCATCCTTGTCGAAGTCATCCCATTTATCAAAGTAGCCATTGTTATCGTCATCGACTCCACCAGCCTCAATGACATCGAACATAGCATCGCCATCGCTATCCAAGTCGTGATTATTCGGAACACCATCGGCATCTAAGTCGATCAATTGATTGGTTTTGACGTCGTCCCCCAGGCCATCTGCATTGGCATCACCAGTGCTGTCTACGCGCCCATCACCGTTAGTATCGGCGGTGTATCCCTGAGACTCATATACGTCCGGTAAACCATCATTATCACTATCCAGATCAATGTAATCAGGCTTGCGATCGTCGTCTGCGTCGGGCATGACTAGGGGTGCCAGGCCAATAGCGTCGTCCAGACCATCAGTGTTGTTGTCCAAAAAGTTGTCAACGCGACCATCGCCATTACTATCCTCAGCGCCTGCCTCGTACGCATCCGTCAACCCGTCGCTGTCACTATCCAGATCGAGGTAATCGGGTATGCTGTCACCGTCGGTGTCGATCGGCTGTTCAAAAACGCCTGCTTCCTGCGCATCGGAAATGCCATCATTATCAGAATCCAGATCAAGATGATTTGGTGTGTTATCGCCATCAGTATCCTCAGTACCTTCAACTTCATCAAGAATACCGTCACCATCGGTATCGACAGGAACAATCTCTGGTTGCTGCTCAAGATCTGGTTTGTCGCCACCGCTATCAACCGGCACAACCTCTGGTTGCTGCTCAAGATTTGGTTTGTCGCCACCGCTATCAACCGCCACAACCTCTGGTTGCTGCTGGAAATCTGGTGTGCCGTCACCATCGCTATCGATCGGTACGCCAGGGTTATCGCCCACCTCTACAGCATCAACCACTCCGTCATTGTCAGCATCTGTGTCCTGAAAATCAGGTATGCCATCAGCATCTGTGTCCACAGGTAAATTCGGTGTGACCCCCGCTTCTATCGTGTCGGGAATACCATCGTTGTCTGAATCGGTATCCAGATAATCCGGAACACCATCAATATCGGTATCAACAATGCCTTCTATTGAGTCAGGAATGCCATCAGCGTCTGAATCGTTATCCAAATAGTCTGCTACGCCGTCACCGTCAGAATCAACATTACCTTCAGTGGCATCATCAATGCCATCAGCGTCTGAATCGTTGTCTAAATAATCTGCTACACCGTCACCATCAGAATCAACATTACCTTCAGTGGCATCATTGATACCATCAGCGTCTGAATCGTTGTCTAAATAATCTGATACACCGTCACCATCAGAATCAACATTACCTTCAGTGGCATCATCGATACCATCGCCGTCTGAATCGTTGTCCAAATAATCCGGTACGCCATCACTATCTGTGTCACCGGCTTGTTCTAAACTATCGGCGATACCATCAGCATCCGAATCCTGATCAAGATAATCGGGTACACCATCGCCATCGGTATCGACATCACCTTCTACCGAATCTGGAATACCGTCTGCGTCTGAGTCAGCGTCCAGGTAGTTAGCCACGCCATCTGCATCTGAGTCCATTTGTGTTTCAGCGGCATCGCGAATGCCATCGGCGTCCGAGTCAATGTCACGGTAGTCTGCAATATTGTCTTCGTCGGTGTCTTGCATCGGCGCTGTGGTACCACCGTTATTTTCATCGAAAGCATTATCCAGCCCGTCGGCGTCGCTATCTGCACCGCTCGCGCTAGCATCTGCAATACCGTTACTGTCTGCGTCATGTGCTTCCACCACATCAAGGATGGCATCGTTATCCGAGTCTGTATCAAGATAATCCGGCATACCATCAGCGTCGGTATCAACGCTCCTTTCAAGAAAGTCTATAATACCGTCTGCATCTGAATCGGTATCAAGAAAGTCTGGCAAACCGTCGGCATCTGTGTCCTGAACCGGTGCTGCCATGCCTCCGTCATGCACATCGAACGCATTGTCCAACCCGTCAGCGTCGGTGTCGCTATTGGCAGGCACCGTGTCAGCGCTGCCATCGCTATCGGCATCGTGACCTTCGATCGCATCGGGAATAGCATCGTTATCAGAGTCCTGATCAAGAAAATCATTAACACTGTCAAGATCACTATCAACCGGGTCTACTCCTGAGTTGGCAGCCAACGGTACGCCGTTGGCGTCGACCTGCGCGCTCTCACCGGTTGTGTCGTCGTACTGCCCATCTTTGTTGGTATCAACCGCGGCAAAATCAGCTCCACTTTCAACAAGGTCGCTGATGCCATCATTATCACTGTCCTTATCCAGATAATCGGCGTAGCTGTCGGCATCGGTATCGTTTGGTCGTGCCTGCATGGCAACATTATCAATGGCAAAAAACGGTTCCGAGCCAATTGCAGATACACCACCGGCTAAATTGTCTACTGACGAGGCAATCAACAGCAAACGATCGTAGCTATTCGAGCCGCCAATGTGTTCAATCGAATGCTTGACCCAGCCAGATGTGTTGTCTATGAGCATGCTAGTACCAATCAAATCGATATCTGCGCGAGCAATCAAATTATTGCGATTCTGGGCACCTGTAATGCTCGTATCCGGGCTTGTGCCCTGGCGAATACCAAATATTTCAATGTACCCGGGGTCGTTGAACATGCCATCAAAACCAATCAGTAAATCAGGCACATCCAATTGCAGTTGGTAAGCATCAAAGCTAAATTCATAATCCACGCCTGGCCGAATAGAGTGATCTGGAGCAAGTGTGATCAACAATGATCCAGCGTCCAGTGCACCCTCAGCATGAAACCCAGCGTAGGCATCAAAGGTATCTGAATTGCCATCACTTAACGGCGCAAGCAAAGTATTTAGTGCCAAGTTAGACTGCAAATTAATCGCTGCACCATCACTGAAAAAATAAGCTGCTGTTCCGCTGTTAACGCTCAGCGATGAAGTGCCTGCAGGAAAATTCGATGCGTCTGCAAGGCTGTCCAAACCTAACACTGGAGTCAGGCTTACCGGGCTTTCGAAGTCCTCAATAACATGCAGGAGACCAAATCCTTCATCGGTGTCCAGAATGCCATCGTTATCATCATCCAGGTCTTCGTGATCGGGAATACCATCTGCATCAGTGTCGTTTACTTCACGGTATGCCACCTCTGAAGTATCTCCACTTTGATTACGGAGATCGATGGGCGGAGTGTTGATATCACCATCAGGGTCGGCGTAAGAAGCATTGACACCATCGTCTATACCATCATTGTTTTCGTCCAGACTCAACAACAATAACCCGCCTTCGATGCGATCAATTATTGTATCGTTGTCGCTATCCGAATCACGATAATCGGGTATTTGTATTGCTTCAGTTGCTGTATACGAGTACTCCAACCCATCAATTTCGATATCTGCATCCACCTGATTGATGGAGAGACGAAGGTACACTGTGGGTGCGCTGGTCACATAACTAAGAACTTCAAATGTGTTTTCAGCGGCTAAAAAATAAGTTTGCGTATTGGCCAGTGCCGCCCCGCCCACATCAGACTCGCTCACACTTAACGTATCACCGGGATCAGCACCCGTGCGCTTAGCGGTAATATCGATCTGCGTACCGGCAGGAACCATTCTATCCAGCACCAGAATTAGCATACTGGCTGGACTGGTAAACGTTGCCACTTCTCCATTCGGAATGCCTAATGCATTGTCTTCATTTCCGACCTGGATAAACACAGACGCTGCGTTGGTGGTACCTGAAAAACTGGCACTAGCCTGCTCTTGCCCGTCGGCATCTGTATCAACTGGGTTAAAAAATGTACCACCAAACTCTCCGTTACTGTCATTGCTGTCAAACAGATCAATGACGCCATCACCATCAGCGTCATTATTGCTAACCCCGCTTGCATCGCTATCAGCATCGTTATTAACAAATCCTCCCGTCGGCCGAAGCTCGACCGTGTCTGGTATTCCATCGCCATCACTGTCCAGATCGACGGAGTTACTCACGCCATCCAAGTCAGTGTCGACGGGCGTGACACCCATTCCAGACGTGATGCTTCCTCCGGTGAGAAGTTCGACCGCGTCTGACAATCCATTTGCGTTTGCATCGTTGTTAGTTTGCGGATCAACCCTATCGATATCGTCTATTTCACCATCAAGATCTGTATCCATCGATTGAATTTGCTGACCACCTTCATTTAGATCGCTAACCCCATCATTGTCACTATCGAGGTCACGGTGATCGAATACACCATCACCGTCTGTATCAACATCTTGCAACACGACCAGGTCAGTAAAATCAATCTCAGCCCAGCCTCCGTGCGTGCCCAGACCCACAAACTGAATGTGGGTCATATCAAAGGGCGCAACGAACTCCACATCAACATCACTTCGCCCACTGTAGACAAGTGTTGCGGCACCATTGGTAACGGTATTTACGTAACCAAGGCCTAAACCGAGCAGGTTGTTCGTGTCGGCAGCCGGATCCATGGTGCCAAAGCTGACGTAAATTTGGGTGATTTCGTCATCAATGGAATCACCCTCGATCAACTTAATGGACGTACCTGCTTTTACAACCTGACCAAAGGAATATTCAAAAATATCACCGCCATGCATTCGCAGACCGGTATTTAAATCTCCATCAAGAATAAGATCAGGGTCGTAGATTGAACCGGTCCTTACATTCACATCGCCAGCATAGTGTGACTGCCCGCCTAGCAAGTCTTGGGAGAAACTGTATGTTGCTGTATCTGCCAGCTTTGCACGCACACCGATTCTTTCATCATTGTCCAGAATGCCATCGTTGTCATCATCGACATCCTCGGCATCATCAATCGAATCCCCGTCTGTGTCTGCAAGGATACCGGTATAACTTAAAGGGCTGAATGTGTGTGTGTCGATTACACCTGCCTGCGCCTCCAGAACCCAATCACCACCCTTGCTGATAGCACCGGTTATATTGCTGGACGCCGCTACATCAGCTCCGGTAAGAGCACTGATTGAGGCAATAAATCGCTGACCGCTTTCATTACTGGCTAATTCACAACCATAGAACAACACGTCAGCATTGCTTGTTAGTGATGCAGACCAATCCTTCAACTGACTAGCATAGCTGGACAGATTGGCACTATTGATTTGTGCATCTCCCAGGTTAACTTCACCAGCAGCACCGTGAGATAAAATATGCATCGCATCATACTTGTTGGCTGACGCTGTTAGAAATTGCGTTATTTGACTTATACCATCGTGGTCTGTATTTAGCGTAACAACATCAAATTCTGCATCATGGTTTTTAGCGCTAAGAAGCGATACCAACAGCTGCTGAGGATTGTCCACGCCTTCGTCGATCAATATCAATTCGGTAGAACGTTTCGCCACACCATCAACACTCGAATCAGAAGCCCACAACATGCCTGCGATTATTAACAAGGGTGCTGATAACAGAAAACGAACTGACCATCGAACATAGCCACATCGGTGAGTCTTGTGTTTAACAACAATATGGTGCGAAATTTTATTTAGCTTTTGCATGTTTATCCATAGCTTGACATTGACCACTAACTCCAATAATGCTAATGAAAAAGGCACATTGATCGAACAAATGCAATAAAAACCCTGCCTCTTAACCTGCCGGCGTCTCACAACTTTTTCTATCTACTTTGTGTTGCCGAGCAAGGACTGCGAATCATTTCGCGCGTTTGACTGATGTCCAGCTTCAGCCCTTCCCCTACTGGCAATTTATCCGGACAGGCTATAGTCACGGTTTCGTTTTCAGCACCACATGTTTTTTAACGACCAATGCTTTAAAACCCTGAAACCCGAAGTAACTGTTAGTTATAGGTGTAATGAAAATTTTTGGCGTATCACTGGCGGTTTGTCTTGAAAAAATGATGTGAGGCTAATCGATGTAACCTGTTACTTATAACTGTAAGATCCTCATCTTATAAACATATTGGACACAGATACACTCAGCAGACAATCATGAACGAGTCATGTGATATCAACAGATATGGCAGTGGAAGGATCGGCATCAGCCGACATTATTTATTTGCAGGGGTCACGCGGACAACAATGTCCAAGCTGTTGTTGTTAATTTCCAGTACGATATGGTCGAGCTGGTTTTTCGCTATTTCGGCTCTAACACAAAATACGAATAGTTAAGCCCTTCATAGTTCAAGTCTTGCCTGGAGCGCTGCTGCCATTGCTTCCAATCAAAACTCTCTAACCACACATCACCTACGTATGCGTGATCAATAACTGTAAGGTACAGCCGATCAGTTATTGGCATGGCTTCGCTACACAAATTAGCGCCACCAATAACAACGACTTCTGATGCGGTAACGTCGCTTTTATTTTTTAAAACCCACTGCGACGCGCTCGCTATCGCGTCATCCAGTGACGAACAAACATGCACTCCATCTTTTCCGTCCCCATCAAAGCGCCAGCATCGATTACGAGTAACCACAAAATTAGGCCTGCCAGGCAAAGGCCTGCCAATCGATTCGAACGTTTTGCGTCCCATAATAATAGGCTTACCCATGGTCACTTCTTTAAAATAAGCCTGCTCACCCGGAATATGCCACGGCATACCATTGGCTTTACCGATGAGTTTGTTCTTATCCATTGCCAGCATCATGGCAACATCAATCTTATATTGTGGTGTGTCGACATTCATAGCGGGCAAACTCTTAAACAGCCACTTCAGCTTTTATCGCATCGTGCGGCTCATATCCCATAACCTCAAAATCATCAATTAGATAATCATCAATACTGGCAGCTTTGCGATTCAATTTCATTGTGGGAAACGGACGCGGCTCGCGCTTTAGTAGTTCAGTTGCCTGATCAAAATGATTCAAGTACAAATGGGTGTCCCCTCCAACCCAGACAAGCTCACCTGGTGTAAGACCTGCCTGTTGCGCTAGCATAAGTTGCAGCGAAACCGCGCCAACAAAATTGAACGGCGCGCCTAAAAACAAATCGACAGATCGCTGCAGTAACAAACAATTCAGTTTTCCATCGGAAGTAACGTGATACTGATAAACCATATGGCAAGGTGGCAAGGCCATCGACCCCACGTCGGCAACATTCCAACCATGAAAAAGCATTCGTCGGCTGGATGGATTCTCACGCAATGTGTGTATTAAATCAGCGATTTGATCGTACTCTTTACCATCCGCGCCCATCCAGCGTCGCCATTGTTTCCCATAGACGGGGCCAAGCTCTCCCCAACGAGCAGCAAAATCGTTGTCACTTAATATTCGTTGCTCAAACTCATCTTGCGAAATTTTCTCGCCTGTCTCTTTTTGGTAGCTGGCAAGCGGCCAGTCGGTCCAGATTTTTACGTTCTCTTGCAACAGCGGCTGTATGTTGGTACCGCCGGTCAGAAACCAAAGCATCTCCTTGACAGCTGTTTTCCAATACACGCGCTTGCTTGTCAGAATGGGAACCGTACCATCAGACAAATCGAATCGAACCATCGTGCCAAACAGTGACCGTGTACCGACACCCGTGCGATCAACACGCTCATCGCCCCGTTCCATCACACTCTCGATTAGGTCGAGGTATTGATATTCAGGATGTCTCATAGCTATCATTACGCTTTTTGATTTTTATAGGCAAAGAACATTAGCGCAGCTCCAATTAGAATCATAGGCAACGACAACAACTGCCCCATGGTTAACCATTCCATCGCGATAAAACCTAAATGCGCATCCGGCTCTCTGACAAACTCAACCAAAAAGCGGTAGATGCCATAACACAATGTAAAGAACCCGGAAACTGCCATGCGCGGTCGTGGCTTACTGGAGAACCACCAAACCAGACAAAAAAGAATCACCCCTTCGCCTATCATTTGATAAATGGGGTTCGGGTGTCGAGGCTCAGGTCCACCGGCAGGAAAAACCATACCCCAGGGCACATCGGTCACACGACCGTACAACTCGCCATTAATAAAATTACCCAGACGCCCCGCCCCGAGGCCAATAGGAAACGCCGGCGCGATAAAATCAGCGACTTGAAAAAAGCTGCGATTGGTGGAGCGACCATAGAGCCAGAAAGCCACCAGTACACCAATAAAGCCACCGTGAAATGACATACCACCGCGCATAGGGTTCAGGGTACCCAAAGGGTCACTGAACAATTGATCGGTTTGATAGAAAAGTGCGGAGCCGAGTTTGCCGCCGACGATGACACCAAAGACGATATAAAACACAATGTCGCCGATCTCATCGGGCTGCCATCCAGAGCCGGGTTTTGCTGCGCGATATTTGGCCAACCACCAACCCATTAAAAAGGCCAGCAAATACATAATGCCGTACCAGGCGATGGTGAATGGGCCCAGGCCAAAGAACGGACCAAATTCGAAAGCTATTGGGTTAAAATTAGGATGTTGCAGCATAGCTGTAGCGCTTTTCACTGTTGGAAAGCGCTAATTATACGGGTTTACAGCAAACGCGCGATAAACCCTTTTAGATAAAGTGTTTCAGGCATGGCAGCGTTAACCGGGTGGTCATGAGCCTGCTGAAAGCTGTGCAATATTTGTAAGCCCTGCATGTTCCTGGGCACCCCAGAACGCATGGCTTGCTGCAAGTCGTGCTGAGCAAAGGCCTGCGAGCAAGATGCACTTAGCAGTATACCGCCAGGTTTTAACAATTTTAAGGCCAGACGATTATTAAGAGCGTAATGTCTGACTCCCGCATCCCGGTCTTTTTTGCGTTTTATAAACGCCGGCGGATCAAGAACAATAACGTCGAATCGCTCACCATCAGAAAAAAGCGAACGCATTTTTTCAACTGCATCTGCAGATTCAGCCGTGTAGTTTTCCTGCAGCTTATTGGAGTTCGCATTTTGATTGGCAGCATCAACCGCTGCCTGAGACGAGTCGATTGATAACGTCTGCGCCGCACCCGCGGTTGCGGCATTTAAACCAAAGCCACCAATGTAACTGTATAAATCCAACACCCGCTTGTCTTTTACCCAGCTGCGCAAATCAAAGCGACTGGTACGATGATCGTAAAACCACCCGGTTTTCTGGCCCAGCTCAGTTGACACATTAAAATCCAGTCCATTTTCGCGAATGTGCAATTGTGCAGGTGCGGAACCTTGTGGCCACTCAACGTACAATGGCAACCCTTCAAGCTCTCTTATCGGCGAGTCGTTTTGCAAACACACCGCATTGGCGCTACAAAGCGTCGTCAGCGTATCGACAATGTCATCTTTGTAAACCTCCATCCCTGCCGTGGTGATCTGCACGACCAGCACATCGTTATAACGATCAACAATCAAACCGGGGAGTAAATCGCCTTCACTGTGGACAACACGATAAAAAGGTTCATCAAAGAACGCGTCGCGCATGGCAAGCGCTTGCGTTAAACGCTCCCGCAATACAGTCGCATTAAACGCTTGCAGCTTATTGCGGCTGGTAATGCGCGCACTGATTAAGGAGGATGGATTAACATAAGCATGCGCCAGAAATTTGCCTGACGAGCTTTCGATGATGGCGTTGCTACCCGGCTCAATGCCCTTCAATGGGGCAAAGGCGGTATCAATTTCGTTGGAAAAAACCCACAAGTGCCCTGCTTCCAAGCGGCGCTCTTCTCTTTTTTTAAGTCGAAGGCGCGCAGGGCTTGAGCCCGTCGAATCGGGCATGATGAAGAGCCTTTAGTTCAAAGTGGCCCTTATCATATGTGGTTTTTTATTTCTTCTGTTGAAGCGCGTCCAGTATCTGGTCTTCGAGCTCGCCGCGGATAGCGATGATCTGACCCAGTCGAGATAAATCTTCGGCAAGCATTTCAATGTCTTCGGCAGAACCTTCGAAAGCATCGTACTTGTCGTTAAAATCCACCAAAAAGTCAGTGGTTTCTGCAATGGCTGGATACACCTCGTCGGAGATTTCTTTCACGGCAACACGGCGCTCTTTGCCTTCAATGATGCGCTGGTACACTTCAAAGTGGCCCATTGCAGTGTAATCCACCATGATCTGGCAAAAGCTGCGCAACTGCTTGGCATTAACCGAGTGCGGCTCCAGCTCACGCTTTTCGAACGAACTAACACCCGATAGTTTGCAATAACTAACGACAACGTCTTGTCGGAGTTTGATCAATGAATCGATCGTGTTTTGAAGACGCTCACGGCGATCAACCATGGGTGCATTCTGTGATTCATCAATTTTTGCGTTTTGAGATGCCATTATTTTCTCCGCGCCAGCGAGTTAATTTAGTCAGTATTAATATTTGTGAAGCAAGGTTACTGCCACCACCTGTCGCAATTTAACCACACTTGTCAGCAATTTCCCACACTTATCTATAAGTTTACAAATACGCCATAACTTAATGAAAATAATGAAGATATTTACTTGACAATGTTCCGATTTGAGCTAGTCTGCCCAGACAATCAGGTGATGCTGCCATTCCACCAGCGGGACGGTCGTTTCGGAAAAACAACGCCCTGCTACCGAGATACCGGCATCCTTAACACTGGCCGGGTCGCCGCTGATCAGCGGGTGCCAATCTGACAGGGGTAAGCCGCGGGCCAATTTCACGTAAGCACAACTGGCCGGTAGCCAGCTGAGTTTCTGTTCATCAAGGGGGCGGATCTGCAAGCAATCGGGAACATGCTCAAAGCGATTTTTATAGTGTTTACAGCGGCACGTGTTGGTATCGAGAAGTTGACAGGCAACATCGGTGAAATGCACATCGCCACTTTCTTCGTCTTCAAGCTTGTGCAAACAACACCGACCACAACCATCACATAAAGATTCCCACTCTGCATCGCTAAGTTCGTCCAGCGATTTATGTTCCCAAAAACGAAGTGGCTTGTTCATGCTTTACGTTTATTCCTGATGGTAGTCGACCACTCGTTGTACTTCTTCGGTCGATCCCATGATGACCGGCACACGCTGATGCAAGTTATCAGGCTCTATATCCATGATAGAAACCAAACCGGTGTGCGCCATACCGCCAGCTTGTTCAATCAACATGCCCATTGGATTAGCTTCGTAGAGTAATCGCAGTTTGCCTTGCTTACCCTCTTTGATCATACGCTCATCAAGCGGGTACATAAAAATACCACCTCGACACAAGATGCGATGAATATCACCCACCATTGAACCAGCCCAACGCATATTAAATGCCTTACCAATCGGTCCTGACTTACCCGCTACGCATTCGGCTATATAACGTTTTACCGGTGCCTGCCAATGTTCTGAATAAGCTGCATTAATAGCGAATTCGTTAGTCGCATCAGGCACTTGCATATCAGGATGCGTTAGCACAAATGTATCTTTAGCGTTATCTAAGGTAAATCCGTAAACACCTGAACCAAGCGTTATGACCAGCATGCTTGCCGAGCTATACAAACAATATCCAGCACAAACTTGTTTTCGGCCAGCTTGTAAAAAATCGTTGTCGTTTGGCGCTTTAGCATCGCTGTGTTCAGTGATAGAAAAAATAGTACCCGTTGCACCATTGACATCGATATTGGAAGAACCGTCCAACGGGTCAAAGGTTAGCAAGTACTTGCCACGCTGATGTTGTTCTGGAATAGGATAATGATTATCCATTTCCTCTGATGCCAGGCCTGCAACTCTACCCGTGCTTTCGGTCAGTTCAATAAATACATCGTTAGCGATAATATCCAGTTTCTTTTGATCTTCACCCTGCACATTTTCCCTACCCGCAGCACCGAGCACACCAGCAAGCTCACCGCGTCGAACAAGGTCAGATAGCTCAATACATGCTTTGGCAATATCAGCAAGCAAGCCACGCAAATCCGCCTGGTCATCAGGCAACTGTGCCATGTGTTTTTCTAAAAACTGATCAAGCGTGACAACTTGTTGCATTACTCTATCTCCACCATATCGAAATCATCTTTTACTGCACCGCAATCGGGGCAACATCAGCTGAGCGGCACATCGCTCCAGCGTGTCCCGGGTGCCAGGCCCTCTTCAGGTGCGCCAGCCGCCTCATCGTAATCCCAACCGCAAACGGTACAAGTATAATTTTTGTATTCACTGTTCATGCCCTATCGATTGTAGCTGACAATATCCAGGCTTTACTGCCGCCCATGGCAAGGTTGGCATGGTAAATTGTGCGCATAGAAATCATCCGGAGCAAAACCCTTGAGCAACGCTGAATCCCTGTTTGAACGAGCCCGTAAGGTCATTCCTGGCGGTGTGAACTCACCTGTGCGCGCATTTGGCAGCGTTGGTGGCACACCGCGCTTTATTCAAAGCGCAAAAGGCGCTTACGTGACCGACTCTGAGCAACAAGAATTAATCGACTACGTTGGTTCATGGGGCCCAATGCTGTTAGGGCATGCTCATCCGGATGTTATTCAAGCGGTGCAACAGGCGGCGGCCCACGGCTTAAGCTTTGGCGCACCAACCGAGCTTGAAACCCAAATGGCCGAATTACTGTGCAAAATCGTGCCCTCAATTGACTCAGTGCGCATGGTCAGCTCTGGCACCGAAGCCACCATGAGTGCCATTCGACTTGCACGCGGTTTTACCGGTCGAGACAACATCGTCAAGTTTGAAGGCTGTTATCACGGCCACTCCGATTCGCTGTTGGTTAAAGCAGGCTCTGGCGCGTTGACGTTAGGTGTACCAAATTCGCCAGGCGTACCCGCCGCTTTTGCTCAGCACACATTAACGCTGCCGTTTAACGACATCGATGCGCTCGACGAGTTGTTTACTAATCAAGGCGACTCTATTGCCTGCATTATCGTTGAGCCCATTGCTGGCAACATGAATTTCGTTGAGCCCATTCCGGGGTTTCTGGAAGGCTTACGCCGCGTCTGCGACCAGCATGGCAGCGTGCTCATATTTGATGAGGTCATGACAGGTTTCAGGGTAGCACTCGGTGGAGCACAGGAACGCTACAACGTCATGCCTGATTTAACGACCCTGGGTAAAGTCATTGGCGGTGGCATGCCTGTAGGGGCGTTCGGTGGCCGTAAAGACATCATGGACCATATAGCTCCAGTTGGTGCTGTTTATCAAGCCGGCACTTTGTCAGGCAACCCTATCGCGATGGCAGCTGGTATCACAACTTTAAACTTGTTATCGGCCCCGGGTTTTCATCAACAACTCGACGACACCTGTGGCCAGCTTATGACAGGCTTAAGCGAACTTGCCAGCAAACACAGGGTGGATTTCTGTGCTGCACATGCAGGCGGTATGTTCGGCCTGTTTTTTACCGATGCGCCTAAGGTAAGTAGCTTTCAACAAGTCATGGCCTGTAACGCTGAGCACTTTAAAACTTTCTTTCATAGCATGCTGGAACACAATGTGTACTTGGCACCTTCTGCATTCGAAGCAGGATTTATCAGTGCCGCACACACTAAAAAAGAATTAGACATAACACTTAGCGCCGCAGATTCAGCTTTTGGAAAAATTGCTGGCAGCTAACTAACTTACAACAATAACCAGCAGTTGCCAAAAATGACGGGCATGAGCATCGCTATGTGGTCTGGTCCACGCAACATTTCCACAGCGATGATGCGCTCATGGGAAAACAGAGGCGACTGCGCGGTTATTGATGAACCGTTTTATGCGTACTTTTTAAAGCACACCAACATTGATCACCCGATGAGCGATCAGATAATTGCAAACCATGAAAACAATCTACCGAGGATCATAGAGCAATTAAGCACGCCACCAATAAAAGGCGTGTTCTACCAAAAACACATCAGCACCCACATGCTAGAGCACATGCCACTGACATGGTTAAACAAAGTACAAAACTTGTTTCTTATCAGAGACCCTCGTTACATGGTGGCCTCTTACACGGCCAAACGCGTTAATACAACGGCCAGCGATCTTGGCTACACGCAACTACAGAAAGTATTTGAATACAGCCGTAACCTGGCAGGACAAAAAACCTTAGTCCTTAATAGTCGACGGTTTCTGGAACAGCCCGAAAAACACCTGCGTTATATTTGTGACCATCTTAATCTAAAATTCGAACAAAGCATGTTGTCCTGGCCTAAAGGTGAACGCAGCTCGGATGGTATATGGCATAAGCACTGGTACGACTCGGTTAAAGGCAGCACCGGATTCGGGAAACCAAGCTCAACGCTGCCAGTATTAAACAACAATCAACAAGCCTTGGTCGATCAGTGCATGCCGCACTTTGAGGAACTCAATCGGCATGCACTGGTTATAAAATAGCTACCTGTTAAAAATAGAACTTCAAACCCAGACTGACCGCTGATATATCTTTAAACAAACCATCATCGCGTACGTAGCGCATGTAGTCTGCGGTTAAGTCGGCACGTTTACTAATTTTTGTTTCAAGACCAGCACCGTATGAAAAACCATATCTCTCATCAGAGAAATCAGCGCCGTTAACGGTTTGCGTTAACGTCAAGGCACTGTAACCACCTAGCGCATAAAAAGCGCTGTTAAATCCAATGGGAACATAGCCCTTCAAATACGCGCCTGCGTAAGTGGTGCCAAAACTATCGTATGCTGAATCACGGGTATCAGCACCAAAGCCGAAGTGCGCTTCTATATCCAGGTTCTCGCTCACTGGCATACCGAGTCTAAAACGTAAGCCCATGGGGTTGAGTTCACCATCGAGATTGTCCTGAACGGTCACTGATGTGCCGTCTATAGTGATGTAGCTGCTGGCAGATGCCGTTGTTGCAGCCGTGAGGCCAAGAAAAGTGGCTATAAATAACAGTTTTCGCATTATGAGCTCCTGATTTGTCATTGCTGTCAGGAACACAGCTTACTGGCTCAAACTGAACGCAATCTGAACGTAACGCTATGGCGTTACACAGCGTTACCAATGTCTCAAATATCGGACGTTTTATAGTCAGACAATGGCGGACACGAGCAAATCAAGTGCTTATCGCCATGTACGTTGTCCACTCGTGACACCGGTGGCCAGTATTTATCAGCCACTGCCATCTGCTCAGATGGGTAAGCCGCCACACGGCGACTATACGGTCGTTGCCAATCATCATCGAGTAAGCCTGCCGCTGTATGTGGTGCATTGACCAGTGGATTGTTATTCGCAGGCCATGTCCCATCTCGTACTTTGCAGGCTTCAGCATAAATCAGCAACATAGCATCAATGAATCGATCTATTTCAACCAGTGATTCACTTTCAGTTGGTTCAACCATTAAGGTACCCGGTACCGGAAAACTCATGGTTGGCGCATGAAATCCGTAATCCATCAGTCGCTTGGCAATATCATCCACTGATATACCCATGTCCCTCTTCATTGCACGTGTGTCAAGTATGCATTCGTGCGCAACACAGCCTTGCTGACCACGGTACAGAATCGGGTAATGCGTGGAGAGGCGATGAGCAATGTAGTTGGCGTTTAATATGGCAACATCAGTAGCGTGCTTTAAACCGGACTTGCCCATCATACGAATATACATCCACGTGATCGGTAATATCATCGCACTGCCCCAAGGCGCTGCACTGACTGCACCGATCTTGGATTCAAGTTCTTGATGGCCTGGTAAAAATTCGCTTAGGTGTTTAGCCACACCAATAGGCCCGACACCAGGACCACCGCCACCGTGCGGAATACAAAACGTTTTATGCAAATTGAGATGCGATACGTCACCGCCAAATTTGCCCGGTTTAGCAACACCTACCATGGCATTTAAATTAGCACCATCGATATAAACCTGACCACCCGCTGCATGGACCCGCTCGCATACATCAGTGACACCAGCTTCAAACACGCCATGGGTAGATGGGTACGTGATCATAATGCCTGCGAGCTCATTACCGTGCTCATCAAGCTTCTTTTGTAAATCATCAATATCGACATTACCAGCATCGTCGCAACCAACCAGCACCACACTCAAACCACACATTTGTGCACTGGCAGGGTTCGTACCGTGCGCCGACGTGGGAATAAGGCATTTTGTTCTTTTGTTGTCACCTCGACTTTCGTGATAACGCTTTATCGCCAGCAAACCGGCGTACTCACCCTGACTACCCGCATTGGGTTGCAGTGACATAGCATCATAGCCGGTGCATTCACACAACATACGTTCAAGATCGTCAATTAAAGCGCGATAACCTTGTGTTTGCTCTGCCGGGGCAAACGGATGAATGTCACTAAATTCTGGCCAGGTTATGGGTTCCATTTCGGAGGCGGCGTTTAACTTCATGGTGCATGAACCCAAGGGAATCATTGCCCGGTCCAGAGCAATGTCTTTATTAGCCAGGCCACGCAAGTAACGCATCATGTCAGTTTCGCTGTGATACGAATTAAAACAAGCCTGGGACAAATAACCAAAGGCACGATCGGCTTGCGCATTACGACTATCAGGCTCTTGTAAATTGACCTGATCGACTGCAACGTTAGCCAACGCTGCAACGGAAAATTTCAGATCTTGAATGGACGTGGTTTCGTCGAACGACACGCTGACGTGCTTGTTATCCACTTTACGGACGTTGTACCCGTAGCCTAAAGCACGTGCCACACAAGCATCGGCATCATCACTTTGCACATGCAACGTATCGAACCAACGCGTATTAATCACGGTGACACCAAGCGAACTTAAGGTCCCCGCCACCGTATCAGCCGATTGCCTGACACGACTGGCAATAGAACGCAACCCCCTCGGACCGTGGTAACACGCGTACATGGTTGCAACAATAGCCAGCAACGCTTGCGCCGTACAAATATTAGACGTGGCCATTTCACGACGTATGTGTTGTTCGCGCGTCTGCAAAGCCAAGCGGTACGCCGACTCACCAGCAGCCGTAATAGATTCGCCTATCAACCGACCCGGTAGTGTGCGTTTTAGTTTATCGGTTGTAGCCATGTACGCTGCGTGCGGCCCGCCAAAACCCATGGGCACCCCAAAGCGCTGCATGCTACCAATCACTATGTCAGCTCCAGCATCTCCCGGGGCCTCGAGTAACAACAAAGACAACGGATCAGCTGCCACTATCATCAGCGCACCTTGCCCGTGCGCTGCGGTGGCGACAGGTTCAAGATCTATAACCTCACCACATGTTCCAGGGTATTGAACCAACACAGCAAATGCATCTTCACCATTGGCAATTAACTGTTCGCTTAACGCTGAAGCTTCGCAGTGAACAAGTTCAATGCCTAACGGCTCTGCTCGGGTTCGAATAATATCAAGCGACTGTGGATGACAATCACTGGCCACCAACATTCGCGAACGTTTACCCCTGCATGCACGGTGCGCCATGGCCATGGCTTCTGCAGCAGCTGTACCCTCGTCTAACAATGACGCGTTGGCGATGTCCATGCCGGTTAATTCTGTCACCAGAGTTTGAAAATTAAACAGGGCCTCCAGACGACCTTGCGCAATTTCAGGCTGGTATGGTGTGTAGGCTGTGTACCAGGACGGATTTTCAATGACATTACGTTTAATGACCGATGGCGTATGGCAATCGTGGTAACCCATACCAATCAGGCTGCGTAACACCTGGTTTCGTGACGCTAGTTCTCGCACTTCTGCCAGCGCATCAGATTCGTTGATGCCATCGTCCAGAGCAAGCTCATTGTTCAGCGCGATATTGGCTGGCACCACTTTTTCAATAAGGGCAGCCAGACTTGCTTCACCCAGGGTGTCGAGCATGTATTGAATCTGTTCGTCGTTCGACCCAATATGCCGACGCACAAAATCGCTGCTGAACTGTTGATCTTTCATCGTTATCCTTTTTTGCTTACCAACTAGTCCGGTCAACTAGTCCGGCCAACTTTGTGTTAGTCGCCAGATGCAACCATATTCGTGTAATCGTCAGGGTCCATCAAATTTTCAACGTCGCTGACATCGTCTGGTTGAATTTTAAAAATCCAGCCTTTCTCATAGGGACTGTCGTTGATGAGTTCCGGGCTGTCGGCCAAATCAGGATTGGAATCGATAATGGTTCCCGCAATAGGCGCATATAAATCTGATGCTGCCTTAACAGACTCAACAACGGCGACCGCTTGCTCAGGTTCGCATTTGGCATCCAGCTCCGGGGTTTCAACAAACACCAAATCGCCTAACTGCTCCTGCGCGTGTTCGGTAATGCCAACGGTCACCGTGCCATCATCATTTATTCGAACCCACTCGTGGGTTGCAGCCAAACGCAGATCACCAGGAATATCCATACAAATCTCCAACAATTAAACATCTTAAAAAAGAACAATTGAGTGTAGTGTCAAAAACGCAACAAGTTAGACAAGCTTGGTAAACGGCAGTCTGACCGGCTCTGCCGCTAAGGGCTTGTCGCGAATCATCACGTCACATCCATCGGCCACCGGCTTATTAACTCTGGCCAGTGCAATCGATTTTTGCAAGGTCGGACTAAACGTGCCAGAGGTGACCGTACCAACGTCTTTACCTGACCGCTGGACCACCTGCCCCGCTCGCATAATGCCTCGTTGATTTAACACCAGCGCAACCTGGTGCACATCGGTACCGGTGGATTTCTGTTCGTAAAGCACATCACGCCCAATAAACTGGCGCTCGCGATCTTGCACATCTACCGCCCAGCCTATGCCTGATTGAACAGGGGAATGTGATTCGTCCAGGTCTTGCCCATAAAGACACATGCCCGCTTCAAGACGAAGCGTATCGCGCGCGCCCAGGCCACAGGGTTTTACGCCTTGCTCTATTAACGCCGTAAATAGACGCGGTGCCAATTCACCTGGCAATACAATTTCCACACCGTCTTCGCCGGTATAGCCAGTGCGTGCAATAAACCACTGACCCTGTTCCAGCACAATGTTAAGCGCAAAGAAGCGTTTCAAGTTCTGAATATCGGCATCCACACCCATCGAATCCAAGGCTTCTGCTGTTTTGGCGACAGCGTCAGGACCTTGAACAGCCAACATGGCAGTGGCGGTAGGCGTGTCAAGCTTTACATCACCTTTTAAGTGTTGTGTGAGCCAGGCAATGTCTTTTTCGCGCGTTCCGGCATTAACGATTAATCTAAATTTAGCATCGTCGAGTTTGTAGGCAATAAGATCATCAATAACCCCTCCCTCTTCATTACAAAGGCAGCTATACAAGGCCTGCATTGGCTCAAGTTTGGCGACGTCGTTGGTTAACATGCCACGCAACCATGCTTGCGCATCTTTGCCACTGACATCAATGACGGTCATGTGGGAGACATCAAACACACCAGCTGATTCCCTGACGCTGTTATGTTCATCTATTTGTGAGCCATAATGAATCGGCAATTGCCAGCCATAAAAGTCGACCAGTTTTGCGCCTGCATCAATGTGTGATTGGTATAGCGGTGTTTTCAAGTTCACGGCATAGGCTTCCTGTTTAGTGCAATGCTCATATGCTTATGCATATAAAAGTACACTTGCAGTTACGATACTTATGCATCGCAGCCCCTCTGTCCGGGAACCTGAGAGATTCAAGCACATTAGAAAAAGTGCTCTTTCCCCTTGGGCGGATTGAATTGGTTTACAAATTCTTAGTTTGCGAACCAAAAAATCACTCTCCAGAGTCGACAGGCTGTGTTGGTCCGGTTGCCTGAGCGTTTCCGGGCGGTTGCGCCTTCGGCGCCGAGCAGTCGCTAGACCGTCGGACTCTCCCAACCAGCTTTCGTCGAAACATAACTATAAATAGCTATGTCACTAAAGTCCAGTGCGACGGCCAACTTTTCTAACAAGAAAGGCTCCCACCAGCACAATCATCGCAACGATAAACACCGGCCAATTTCCAGTTCGCGAGTAAACACTGGCACCCAATCGAGGATAGACAATGACATCGATAAACCCTTGCGTATTGTGCGCAATAGAGTGCTGAATCTGGCCCTTGTAATCAATGACTGACGTCACACCAGTGTTGGTCACACGAATCATTGGTCGCAGCATTTCCCGTGCGCGCATCTGGGCTTTTTGCTGGTGTTGATAAGGCGCAATTTTTTCACCAAACCACGCATCGTTAGAGACGTTCACCAGCACTGTGGCTTCAGGCAAATGCTCACGCATTTCTTCTCCAAAGACATCTTCATAACAAATGGACAATCCCAATGGCTCACCTTTTAAAGTGATAGGTAAATTTGGACCACTACCGCGACCCAGATCGGACATGGGTATTTCAATATAACTGGCCAGCCAGCTAAGCATAAATCGAAACGGCATATATTCGCCAAACGGAACCAAGTGCCGCTTTTTATACAGCGCTTTTTCACCTGCCAGCTGTCGAACGCTGTTGTAACTTGACTGACCGTCAGAGTAAAACCCACCCGCCAGAACCTCGATACCTCGAGCATGTAAGTCATTAGCAAACGGCTCGATGACATTCTCGACATTAGCAAAAAAAGTAGGAATGGCAGTTTCAGGCCAAATAATAATATCGGTATCGGTCGGCAAATCCTGCACAGAAAGCCTGATGTATTGTTCCAGGGAGCTCTGCAAACGCTCTCGCGAAAATTTTAGCTCTTGTTTAATATTGGCTTGCACTAAGCGCACGTTAAGATCTGTGCCCTTCTCGGTTGATTGTTCAACCTGTTTTAACTGTTCAAGACCAACCGCCACACCCGCGCCAATAAGCACCACGCTAAATACTGCCACCCAGCGGCCCACACTTTTATGCCATTGATGCCGAACTACATCGCCCAACACATTAGGCAGCAATGCAATCACAAACCCAATACCATAAACGCCAACCCAAGGTGCCAGTTCACCAAAAAGGTCGTTGGTTTGGCTGTAACCAATAAGCGCCCACGGAAAACCACCCATGATTTTTGCTCGCGCCAATTCTGCCAACACCCACAAACTGGCAAACAGCAATGCACGCGCAGGCCAAAGAACACCGTTTTTTAAACGTAAATACGCCCAGACGGTAACGGCCGGGAAAATCGTCATCACCAATACAAACAACAAGGTGACAGCAGCAGCCAAAGGTGCGGTCGCCGAACCAAACATGTAAATGCTGTTATAAACCCAGTTTACCGACAGACCAAAATAGCCAAATCCAAAACACCAACCCGCCCAGAAACCCTGCCTGGGTGTTAGATGCTGAATACTTTGATACAGCACAAACAACAAGACAAAAGCCAGGGACCAGTGCAGCGAGTACGGTGCGAACGTCAGAACCATTAATGCACCGACCAGCAGCAGTAACAAGCACAACCACTTGACCGGAAAACTAAGAAGCGCTTTGGAGGTATCCATATTGATGGAAGAGCGTTAGTGGGTTAGGCAGGTAATACAACCTGCAACAAATGTATTCGACGCGAGTCGGCGACCATCACTCGAAACAGGCAACCATCAATCACGGTTTCCTCACCGTTTTTTGGCATATGCCCAATGTGCTGCATCAACACACCACCAATGGTGTCGAATTCTTCATCACTGAATGAAGTACCCAGGGTTTCGTTAAATTCTTCAATCGGTGTCAGGGCGCGAATGGTGAAGTTACCGTCACCATTGTCTTTGATTAACTGCCCTTCATCTTTATCGTGCTCATCATCGATTTCACCAACGATTTCTTCAAGCACATCTTCAATGGTCACAAGCCCTGCCACCCCACCGTACTCATCCATGACTATGGCCATGTGATTGCGATCTGCACGAAATTCCTTGAGCAGCACATTAAGTCGCTTGGTTTCAGGCGTGATTGTCGCCGAACGAATTAACGACGCCAGGTCAAACGATTGCTTCGACCCATCGCTGGCGTGACGCAATAAATCTTTTGCCAATAAAACCCCTACGACATTGTCTTTGTCTTCGGATATCACCGGGAACCGCGAGTGACCCGACTTGATGATAACGGGCAGCATTTCTTCGAAGGACGCATCGTCTTCGAGCACCACCATCTGAGCGCGTGGCACCATGATGTCACGCACACGCATCTCGACAACCTGAAACGCGCCCTCAACCATTTGCAAAGTGTCTGCATCGAAAATGTTGCGGGCATGGGCATCGCGAAGCAAATCGAGCAGCTCCTCACGATCACGTGGCTCACCGCCCAAAGCATGGACGATGCGGTCCATTAAAGACCGACTACTGCCATCCGAAGATTCTTCAGTCATGATTGTTTAGCCGACACAGTGAGATAGGGGTTGGTGATTCCAAGTTTGGATAATATCCGAATTTCCTGCGACTCCATAGCATGAGCCGTGTTTTCATCCTGATGGTCTAAGCCCAACAGGTGCAATACGCTATGCACCAACATATGCGCCCAGTGATGCTCAAGAGTCTTTTTTTGTTCATGCGCCTCAACTGCCAGCACCTCAGGGCAGACAACGACATCGCCTAACACGACGGTACCGCGCGAACTATTACGCGAACTGGCTTGCAGTGCAGGCACCACAGGCATGTCAGCAGGAAAACTTAACACGTTGGTGGAACGGTCTTTGTTGCGATACGACAAATTTAACGCACGAATCTCATCGTTGTTGACACAACTAAGAGACACTTCAATGTTGTGCTCGCGCCAGGCATCGGGCAAGGCTTCAAGCAAAGTGGGGTAAAGCCACTGTGTCAATTGTGTGTCGGTTGGTAACCACGAGCCAGAGTCGTTTGCTTCAAGAGTTGCGCTATTCGTTGCGCTATTCGTTGCGCTGGCTCGATCAAACAGCAAGAACAATTGTGCCTTTTCAAAGCCCGTGTTATGCATATCAGGACGGAGGTTCTGAGGATTGTTTAGCCAGTTCTTCGGCCTGCAGCTCGGCAGCTTCGTAGGCCGCAACAATACGCTGCACCATTGGATGGCGCACAACATCGGCAGAGGTGAAGTTACAAAAGCCTACGCCGTCTACGCCTTTTAAAACAGACTGAACGTGTTTCAAACCGGACAGTTGATGCTTGGGTAAATCCACTTGAGTCACGTCACCGGTGACAATTGCCTTTGACCCAAAACCAATACGCGTCAGGAACATTTTCATTTGTTCAACGGTGGTGTTTTGTGCTTCATCCATGATCACGCATGAATGGTTAAGCGTGCGGCCACGCATGTAAGCCAACGGTGCAATTTCGATGACGTTTCGCTCAACCAGTTTGCCAACGCGTTCAAAACCGAGAAACTCATAAAGTGCATCGTATATCGGGCGTAAATACGGGTCGACCTTTTGCATCATGTCCCCTGGCAAAAAACCCAAGCGCTCGCCTGCTTCAACTGCCGGGCGAACCAATACCAACCGTTGAACCTCATCCAATTCTAATGCTTCTACCGCAGCTGCAACTGCCAAAAATGTTTTACCCGTACCTGCTGGCCCAATGCCAAAGGTCAGGTCACGTGCTTTGATACTGGTCACGTATTCAATTTGTCTGACGCCACGACATTGCACTGTAGCGCGACGAGTCTTGATAATTTCGCCACTGGCAGCGGGCTTGGGGCTTTCTTGCATATGTTCGAGTCCTGCATCCTGAAGATAAAGATGAACACGTTCTGGCGCGAGTTCTTCGGTTTCTGTTGCCGCGTATAAATGTGCTATGAGTTTTTGTGCGTTGGCCACACCATCATCACTACCCACAACTTCAAATTGATTGCCACGATTGCTGATTGACACACTAAGGCGTTCTTCAATTTGCTTTAAATGCTCATCGAATTGACCGCACAGGTTGGCCAGGCGGTCATTATCAGCAGATGAGATGCGAAACGCTAGTTCGGTCATGCAGGGCTAAGCGTGTTCTGATGTTCAGAATCGTGCACGTCAACCAATTCGCCGCGCAATGAATTGGGTCGTGCCTCTGTGATGGTGACGTTGGCAAATTGACCAATAAGATTGCTGTTGCCCGGGAAATTGACCACACGGTTGTTTTCGGTTCGCCCTGCCATTTCACTGGTGTCTTTACGTGATGGCCGATCAACCAATACACGCTGAACCGTGCCAATCATTGATTGAGAAATAGCAGCCGCTTGTGCGTTGATGGTTTTTTGCAAGAACGCCAAGCGTTCTTTCTTAACCGCCATTGGCGTGTCATCGGTCAGGCTTGCCGCCGGTGTACCAGGTCGTGCACTGTAAATAAAACTAAACGAGTGATCAAAATTTAAATCGGTGATAAGCTTAATTGTGTTGTTAAAGTCGGCTTCTGTCTCACCGGGAAAACCAACGATAAAATCGGAAGACAGCGTCAAACCTGGTCGCGCCGCCATTAACTTGCGAATTTTGGACTTGTACTCCAACACGGTATGGCCACGTTTCATCGCAGCCAATATTCGATCAGAGCCGCTTTGAACCGGCAAGTGTACAAAGCTGACAAGTTCGGGCACGTTTTCAAACGCCTCTATTAAAGAGTCACTGAATTCTACCGGGTGCGAGGTGGTGAAGCGAATTCGCTCAACACCATCAATCGCCGCAAGGTAATGGACCAGCAATGCAAGGTCTGCGATTTCGCCGTCGTGCATAGGACCACGATATGCGTTTACGTTTTGACCAAGTAAATGAATTTCACGTACGCCCTGCGCAGCCAGTGACACAACTTCAACCAGTATGTCGTCAAGTGGGCGACTGATTTCTTCGCCACGCGTGTAAGGCACAACACAAAAACTGCAGTACTTGCTACAGCCTTCAATGATGGATACGTAGGCGATTGGGCCATCGGCCTTCGGCTCGGGCAAACAATCGAATTTTTCAATTTCCGGGAAGCTGATATCAACCACAGGCTTTTGCGTTCTGGCAGAACGATCGAGAAGCTCTGGCAATCGATGCAGTGTTTGAGGCCCAAACACCAGGTCAACATAAGGTGCGCGTTCGTGAATAGCGTCGCCCTCTTGACTGGCAACACACCCACCGACGCCAATTACCACGTCTTTTCGAGCATCTTTTAAAGGCTTCCAACGACCAAGTTCACTGAACACTTTTTCTTGCGCCTTTTCACGAATCGAACAGGTGTTCAACAGCAAAATATCGGCTTGTGATGGGTCGTCTGTGGCTTCAACCGGGCCATCGTCAGCAAGCACGTCCAGCATCTTCGCCGAGTCGTACTCATTCATCTGACAACCATGGGTTTTGATGAATACTTTTTTTGTCATTGCTACCGGATTTGCCGGTGATTTACCAGGGAATACGAAGGGTACACGGTTTGATTAAAACCTGCAGTGGATGCGGTTCACAGATGCCTGAACAGAATTAATGGGGACGGAGGGATTTATTATTGTCCACAAAATATTTGTGGACAATAATAAATCCCTCCGTCCCCATTAATTCTTCAATATGTTGATTTTGTTAGATATTTTATAATTTTGATCGATCAACTCCTTAGCCGGAACAATCATTGCTAAAAACATTTACACTACGGCCGCAATTAAATATTTAATAGTATGACTCTCTATTTGCAAGACTGCCCGTTATGACCAGCAACTCAAAATCACCCAACGACCTGAATGCGCAGCGCCGTCGTGCGGTGCAGCTACGGCTATCGGGCAGCACTCTGGCTGATGTGCGTCAGGAGGTTGGCCTGAGCACACCCACTATCGTGGCGGCAGTCAAAGCATTTAAAACCGGTGGCTGGGCTGCGGTTGACGTTAAACCCCGTGGCAGACCCCGACGCAATAAAACCCCTGACTCTTCCAACTCAAATGCAAAACCTGCCCTGCTGGCGCATTTGCTCAGCGATAACGCGCATGGATTGTGGTCAACCAAGAGAGTCAAAGACTGGCTGATAAAAGAGCGACAACTGGACGTCAGCGTGCAAACCGCTGCTAAGCATTTACTGTCCTGGCAACTGCTGCCAGAAGATCAATGTCGCCGCTCGATGACAAGTTCGGCCTCGGCCATGCAAACCTGGCTCAAAGGTGCGTACGAAGACTTCAGGCTACAGGCAAAAAATAACAGCGCAACTGTGTTGTGGGTAGGAATGCAAACCATTGAAGGCAACACGCCTAAAGACAAGGCTACCCAACTGTTTGCCCACACACTGCGTGGCCGAGCGTTGTGGATGCAGTTTCAAAAAGCCCCGACGGCTCAGGACTACAAACTGTTTTTTTCGCAATTACTTATTGAATACCCCAAAGGCATCGCATTGGTGCTGCCCGATAAAAACATCAGCGAGCAAGCGACCAAAATGCAAACGCTTGGCGACGCACCCCTGATTTATATTAATACTCTACAAGGACTATCGATGACGCAACCACTACCCAGCACCCGCAGTGCGGCAAACCAAGCGTTAAATAATGATCATGCAGTAGCTCCGGCTGACAACCCTGGCTCTTCAGCTCTGCCAAGTTCAGAAAACGGTTTGACGCATTTACAAAGGCTTGAAGCTGAAAGCATTCAAATCATGCGCGAAGTTGTGGCTGAGGCAGAAAACCCCGTTATGCTTTATTCAATCGGAAAAGACAGTGCAGTTATGCTGCACTTGGCGCGCAAGGCATTCTTCCCAGCGCCTCCGCCTTTCCCGTTGTTGCATGTGGATACCACATGGAAATTTCAGGAAACGTATCGCTTCCGCGACAACATTGCACGAGAGCTTGGCTTCGAGCTATTAACCCACACAAATCAAGAGGGTGTTGATAAAGGCGTAAATCCATTTACCCACGGCTCAGCACTGCATACCGATATCATGAAAACCGAGAGCTTGAAACAAGCTCTGGATAAACACGGATTTGACGTAGCGCTTGGTGGTGCACGACGTGATGAAGAAAAGTCGCGCGCAAAAGAACGCGTGTTCTCGTTTAGAACGTCACAGCATCGATGGATGCCAAAAGACCAGCGACCTGAACTGTGGAATGTTTATAACACACGTAAACAACCCGGTGAAAGTATTCGTGCATTCCCCTTGTCAAACTGGACAGAGCTCGATATTTGGCAGTACATCCATTTGCAGAACATCCCGGTTGTGCCACTGTATTTTGCAGCAGAACGCCCCGTGGTTGAGCGCGATGGCTCTTTGATTATGGTCGATGATGATCGCATGCCATTACACGAAGGCGAAGTTCCGATGATGCGACAGGTACGATTTCGTACTTTGGGATGTTACCCGCTTACCGGCGCTATTGAATCTACTGCAACCACGTTGCCAGAAATTATTCAGGAGATGCTGTTAACCAAAACATCAGAACGACAAGGGCGGATGATCGATCACGACCACACCGCGTCAATGGAAAAGAAAAAACAGGAGGGCTACTTCTAATGCATACCGAATCTAACAAATTAATCGCCGAAGATATCAACCAGTATCTTAAAATCCATGAAAACAAAAGCATGTTGCGCTTCATTACTTGCGGCAGCGTGGATGATGGTAAAAGCACACTCATTGGCCGCCTATTGTATGAATCAAAAGCTTTGTTTGAAGATCAACTGGATGCAGCTGAGGCAGACTCAAAAAAATGGGGCACACAAGGCAGTGAAATTGACTTTGCCCTGCTAGTCGATGGTTTGGCTGCAGAACGTGAGCAAAGCATTACGATTGATGTTGCTTACCGATTCTTTGCGACTGACAAAAGAAAATTTATCGTTGCCGATACGCCCGGGCACGTGCAGTACACCCGCAACATGGTCACTGGAGCATCAACTTGCGATGTGGCTATCGTGCTGTGTGATGCACGCCAGGGCATACTCGCACAAACTCGCCGGCATTCTTATCTGGCATCACTGCTGGGAATACGAAATGTTGTGCTGGCAGTGAATAAAATGGATTTACAAAACTACGATGAAGACGTATTCAATAAAATAGTTGATGAGTACAAAACTTTTGCCAGTGATTTGCGTTTTGAAAACATCACCGCTATTCCTTTATCAGCGTTGCACGATGACAACATCGTTGCAAAAGGCACTAACACCCCTTGGTACCACGGCACCACATTACTCAGCTATCTTGAAACGGTAAAAGTGGATACGGACATTCTGCGTGAAGCACCTTTTCGCATGCCTGTGCAGTGGGTAAATCGCCCTAGTCTGGATTTTCGTGGCTTTGCCGGCACAGTGGCCAGTGGTGAAATCCGCCCTGGCGATAATATTCGCGTGCAGCCATCGGGAAAAACCAGTTCGATAAAAGACATCATCACTCAGGATGGTGAACTGGAAAAGGCTGTTGCAGGGCAATCTGTGACGCTCACCCTGGCAGATGAAATTGATATTTCACGCGGTGATGTTATTTCAACCACAGACCAACCAGCCAGCTCTGCCGACCAGTTTGAAACCACTATTGTGTGGATGGACGAAGAGCCTTTACTACCGGGACGCCCTTACCTGCTGAAGGTTGGAGCGCAAACTATTCCTGCCACGGTCACAACAATCAAACACGAGATAAACGTGGATTCGCTAGAGCACGTTGCGGCGAAGCAGTTAGAACTCAACGCTATCGCCGTGTGTAATATCAACACCGATCAAGCCATCGCTTTCGATGCTTATGAGGATAATCGCGAGATGGGCGGCTTTATCTTGATTGATCGTATCACCAACGCGACTGTTGGTGCTGGCATGTTGCATTTTGCCCTGCGCCGCTCAGATAACATTCACATGCAAGCCGTCGATGTCGATAAGCAAAAACGCAGTGAGCTTAAAAGTCAAAAAGCCTGTGTCGTCTGGTTTACTGGTCTTTCAGGTGCAGGTAAATCAACTGTGGCCAATATAGTTGAAAAGAAACTCGCCGCCATGGGCCAGCACACTTATCTGTTGGACGGCGACAACGTTCGACACGGGTTGAACAAAGACTTAGGGTTCACCGATGCAGATCGGGTGGAAAATATACGTCGCATTGGCGAAGTGGCCGGGTTAATGGTCGACTCAGGGCTCATCGTACTCACGGCGTTTATTTCTCCGTTCCGCTCAGAACGAGCATTGGCGCGTAGCCTGGTCGACGATGGCGAATTTATGGAAGTGTTTGTTGAAACACCGTTGAGTGTTGCCGAATCACGCGACCCTAAAGGCCTTTATAAGAAAGCACGCCAAGGTGATTTGAAAAATTTCACCGGTATCGACTCGCCATATGAAGCCCCTGAGAACCCGGAAATTTTGGTCGATACATCAGCTCTGAGTGCCGAGCAGGCAGCCGAAAAAGTGGTTGCAGAGCTGCGAAGAAAAGGCATGTTGTCGCCTGCGCCATAGCGATTGATTTCAAGCGCATTAACCGAGTCGGCATTGCGCCGACTCGTACTACAAAACTTATCTAACCCCTGTAGTCGTACGGTCTGAAGAACACAACATTGTGTTGATCAGAACACTTATGATGTATCAATTAGATATCAATAATACAAAACTAGCTCAATCTAGTATGCTAGTTTTTTAAGACAATGGCCTGTCATAAACACTTGAGAGTGGATCTATGTCACATAAAACGCAAACGCCTTTGTATATAAAAATCAGCGATATGATTGCCCGGGAAATCCAAACGGGCATTTTATTGAACGGGGACAAGCTTCCCCCAGAGAGGCATCTCGCTGCTCAATTGAGCGTGTCAGTGGGAACGCTGCGTAAAGCCTTGCTTGAACTTGAAAGCAAAGATATGTTGACTCGCATTCATGGCTCTGGCAACTACGTTCACAAACTTGTCGATAATGAAATTGCCTGTCCTCTGATTCGCCTGCAACCAATCAATGGCGAAGCCACACATCATGCACGCCTTTTGAGCTTAGACAAACTCAGTAAGCCTGCTGACTTACCAAAACTGGGTACATCAGATAACGTCTATCGATTCAGACGCCAGCGTATGATGGGCACGAAGCGCACCGCAATTGAGGAGATCTGGCTGGACGCAAGCTATGCTGACTCAATTGAACCAGAGGACGTAGGTGAGTCCATGTATAACTTTTACAAACAAACATTAGGCTTTTGGATTACTCAGGCAGAAGACAGAGTGAGCCTGTCTACAAAACCAGCATGGGCACCAGCACAATGGCCGAGGGTCGATAAAGGTTTTTGTGGTTACATTGAGCGATTATCAAAAGACAATGCCGACCAGTTTGCTGAATATGCTCGAATCTGGTTTGACCCAACAATCGTACAGTTTGTGTCCCATAGCGAATCTACAAAAAAAATCGGTTTCACGCTACCGCAAGCAAAGGGTAATTCGCAAGGCTAACTCGCCAGACCAACGGCCTCCACCGGAGCGCTAATGTTATCAGCAGGGTCAAACTGCAATACCGACCCATAAAACCAAAGTTCCAACTGTAATGCGCGTATTCTGTTTTTCGCTATTCGGAATCCGTGCTGCTCGCCTTCAAATAACACATAAGCATGGGGTAGCCCTTTAGCAGCAGCGGCATCGATAATTGCAGCCGATTGATTCGGCGGCACTATTTTGTCTTCATCGCCCTGCAAAACCAATATTGGGCAACTGAGTTTGTCGGCATGATGTATCGGTGAACGAGCAACGTAAGTCGCCTTGTGCTCAGGATAGGGTCCACCGAGTAATCCATCCAGATATCGACTTTCAAATTTGTGGGTATCCCCCGCCAACATTTCCAAATCTGTTACACCGTATAGACTGGTTCCACCGGCGAACAGCTCACTGGTTTGCAGAGCGCGCAATACTGTTAGTCCTCCAGCAGACCCACCTCTTATTACCATGCGTTGTGCATCGACCAAACCTTTTTGTGCAAGATACGCTGTAGCAGCAACGCAATCTTCCACATCGACCACACCCCATTGCCCATTCAGTAGACGCCTGTACTCGCGACCAAAACCGGATGAGCCACCGTAATTAACATCGACCACGGCAATGCCTCTGCTGGTCCAATATTGAATACTCAAGTTTAAGCTCGGCGTTGAGTGACCTGTGGGGCCACCGTGCCCCATAACAATTAATGGTGGTAATTCATTGTCTAAACCAGCCAGGTCCTGACCTGCTGGTGGGTAAAAGAACGCGTGTGCTTGACGAGCACCAGATGCAAATTCAATCGCCTGCGGAACACATAGCCATTGATCATCAATTTTTAATGACTCTGCCGGTTTCAAGAGTTGAGCGTTATCGTTTAAGCGGCATGTGTGCCCGGTAATACATCCTGGTAAGTTTGCCGATTGTGCATGCATTATCACACCACCCTCGTCATCGGCCGCTATGCTGGCAAATGAACAATAAGACGTTTTTAACAATGCCGTGTTACCGCTTTCATCGAGCAGATAAAGCTGATCACTCGCAGCGACCGTGACCAACAAAGCAAATTCAGACGCAACGCCTCGTAGCTCCACAAAGCGCTGTGTGCCGAACGACCATGCAGGTGTTCCGACTTCCCTATCATCAAATCGCGTGAGCTGTTTGTTCTGCTGTGAGGTTGGCGTGTATTGATATAAATTCCACCAACCAGATTCATCGCTGGCATAAACCAGCCGCCCATCGGCCGCCCATAACGCACCCATAACCGATTCGGTTTCTGACCCGGCAATCAGGCGCGAATTTTTCAGGCTGAAGTCAGCCTGCACATCGGCCACCATTAACTGAGTTCCGTCCCATGGCATTTGCGGGTGCGACCATTGAACCCAACTTAACTGACGGGCATCGGGCGATAATCTTGGAGTTGAATAAAAATCTACTCCGTCAGCAGAGCCACCAACAATAGCCACACAACTTTGGCGCTGCTGATTAGCAGTGTTGGCTATAACTACAATTTCATTTACAGGTGATTCGGGCTCGTCATTGTGGCGTTCGCGCACACACACGATAAAGTTACCATCGGGGCTGACGCATCCATCTGCGTATCGGTGTGCGTGTTTAACCGCTGGTACAGGGGTTAATGGCACCGGTTCCTGACGCTGGTCAGTGTCTTGGTGATTGACCCGGTACAAACGTTGATCGTCCCAATGTACAAAATACAAATACGTTGCATCAACCCACCATGAACCGCCTCCGTATTCATGAACGCGTGTTCGAGTATTGAACGGCGCACCAAATAAATCGACAGGCTTTATTGCCGGGCTACTTTTAACTATTGTGCAACGGTTTTCATCATCGGGGCGAGTCTCCGCCCAAAAAGCCGCACCGTCCTGATAGGCCACAGCACCAAGCTGCACCCCTGATTGAGTTACTGTTTCTGCACTGATCGGCGATGCCCATGTACCATAAGCTTGTTTGTTCATACTTATTTTTAACTTACTTTGAAAGCTTAGTCGTCGCGAGTTCGCTTGGTTGAGTCGTCGTACCAGGTGCCCATAAAACGTTTAGATCCTAAAGCCCCGGGAATCATAACCAACATCGTTTGTTTTATTAATTGACCGGTGGAGTACCAATCCATTTTACGCATTGAGGTTTGCATGGTGTGATCCGTAATAATCTCAAAGCGCATTCCACGCTTACGACCCCATCGGCGCAAGACACGCGACAGCACCAACTCTTCTCCGGCATAGCGCTTAATCGAAAAACCACCAACATCATGGAATGCATCACTGCGACAGAAGACGAAACAGCCGGCCGCCCACTTAAAGGTTGAGGAGATTCGATTCCAGAACGCAATGCCATTAGCAACATTCCGAGGCACATCTCGATCTGGACTGATATGGCATCCCCCTCCTGCTACTTCGTTACTTTGCAAGCAATTCAGCGCAGCTTCGAGTAAGGGATAACTGAGGTGAGAGTCTGCATCGACAAACACATACATCAACGCGTCAGCAGCATTGGCCCCGGCGTTTCTTGCTCGGGCTATCTGGTTTACCGGTTCGAACACCACTTGCGCACCGGCACTTTGCGCAAGCCTGGCCGTTGCATCCGTTGAATTATTGTCAACGACAAACAGCTGACCCTCTATTTGTAGCGTATCGGCCACCTGCTCCATTGCGGAGATGGCGCTCGTAACGCAGGATTCAATAAACTCCGCTTCGTTCCATGCCGGAATGATGATCGCGTATGGGTATTTGTGCATCGTTTAAGGTTACACGTCGAAACGTCGATTGGCCATTGATCAGGATTAAATCACCAGAAGGATGATACAACACTGGAATATCAGCCTCAGCGGTGTTGAGTAACAAAATACCATCTTTCATACTGGCGGACACGTGCCGCTTTGCCGAGGAACCTTGTTGCGTGAACAGGGTTACACGGAATTGTTGAGCAGACTGCCCGCTTGGTTCAATAACCATATACCTTAACAGCTCGGTATCTTTCCATGTCCCCAATGGAACCCGGCCCAAAGCATTACTAAACGAACCACCATCCGCAGCATTACCATCCGAATCATTACCATCCGAATCATTACCATCCGAAACATTACCACCCGAAACATCACAGCCCACAATAAGCTGTAAGGCTACGAACATGCCCAATAGCCTGCACACGCACACCTCCCGTTCTGCAAATACACAAGCAGCACAGTAATCTGCGCAACCGACAGGCACAATATCGAAAAACCCTAAACTTTACGAACGCGCATAAAAAAACCAGGCCGAGGCCTGGTTTTTTTACACGTATAACCAACAAGGTTTTAGTAACGATAATGTTCCGGCTTATATGGGCCAGATTTATCCAGACCCAGGTACTCGGCCTGCTCATTAGTGAACGTTGTCAGGTTTGCACCGATTTTACTCAAGTGTAAAGAGGCAACTTTTTCGTCCAGCGCTTTGGGCAACACGTGAACGTCCACTGAGTAGTCGTCGCTGCGTTCCCATAATTCAATCTGAGCCAGAACCTGATTAGTGAACGATGCGGACATAACAAAACTTGGGTGACCTGTTGCACAACCCAGATTAACCAGTCGTCCTTCAGCCAGCAAAGTAATACGCTTGCCATCAGGGAAGATCACCTGATCTACTTGAGGCTTAACATTTTCCCAAGTGTACTGACGCAAACCGGCAACATCGATTTCATTATCAAAGTGACCAATGTTGCACACTATGGCTTCGTTGCGCATTTGCTTCATATGTTCGTGGGTAATAACGTTGACATTACCTGTGCAGGTAACAAACAAATCAGCATCACCAGCTACGTCGTCCATCTTTACAACACGATAACCTTCCATTGCCGCTTGCAGCGCGCAAATGGGGTCAACCTCGGTAACCATAACCGTTGCACCCATGCCACGAAAGGCTTGTGCGCAACCTTTACCAACATCACCATACCCCAATACAACAGCAACCTTGCCGGCAACCATGACATCAGTGGCACGCTTGATACCATCAAGCAGTGATTCACGACAGCCATAGAGGTTGTCGAATTTTGACTTGGTGACAGAGTCGTTAACGTTAATCGCAGGTACTTTCAATGTGCCGGCTTTAGCCATATCAACCAAACGGTGTACACCAGTGGTGGTTTCTTCAGACAGGCCTTTAACGCCTTCCATTAGTTCTGGGTAGTCATTGTGCATCATGACTGTCAGATCACCACCGTCATCAAGGATGAGGTTTGGAACCCAGCCATCAGGGCCTTTAATTGTTTGGTGGATACACCACTCTGCTTCTTCTTCTGTTTCGCCTTTCCACGCAAACACAGGAACGCCGGTCGCAGCAATGGCGGCAGCGGCCTGGTCTTGAGTCGAGAATATGTTGCAGGATGACCAGCGAACCTCAGCACCCAGATCAGTCAGTGTTTCTATTAACACTGCTGTTTGAATAGTCATGTGTAAGCAGCCGGCAATGCGCGCGCCCTTCAGCGGCTCTTTACCTGCGTACTCTTCACGCAACGCCATTAAGCCAGGCATTTCGTGCTCGGCTATTTTGATCTCTTTGCGTCCCCATTCAGCCAGGCTGATGTCGGCGACTTTGAAGTCTTCGTTTACTGTTGCTGCTGCGGTACTCATAGTTTTATCCTAAATTTTGGCTGCGTCGCGAATCGCGTCCACACGGTCAGTTTTTTCCCAGGTGAAATCTGCATGCTCACGACCAAAATGACCGTAGGCGGCTGTTTGTTGGTAAATTGGACGAATCAGATCAAGCATGGTGACAATGCCATAAGGGCGTAAGTCAAATACATCACCAACGATTTCTTCTATGCGGCGATCGTCGATCTTGCCTGTGCCAAATGTGTCGATAGTGATAGAGGTTGGCTTGGCAACACCGATAGCGTAAGACACTTGAATCTCACAACGATCGGCAAGTCCGGCTGCTACGATGTTCTTCGCAACATAACGACCAGCATAGGCAGCCGAACGGTCCACTTTTGAAGGGTCTTTGCCGGAAAAAGCACCACCGCCGTGACGCGCCATACCGCCGTAAGTATCAACAATTATTTTTCGGCCAGTCAACCCACAATCACCTACTGGACCACCAATGACAAAGTTGCCGGTCGGGTTAATGTGAATATTTTCGCTTGGGCATTTATCCAGCCAGGCGCTCGGCAGGACGGGCTTAAGAATGTTTTCCATAACCGCTTCACGCAATTGCGAAAGCGAAACGTCGGGATCATGCTGCGTGGAAAGCACAACGGCATTGATACCAACCGGCTTGCCATCAGAATATTCGAGCGTCACCTGACTCTTTGCATCAGGACGCAACCAAGGTAAGGTGCCTGATTTTCGCATCGCCGCTTGCTGCTCAACCAAACGGTGTGAGTAAGTAATAGGCGCAGGCATTAATACGTCGGTTTCGTTATTCGCATACCCAAACATCAAACCCTGATCACCGGCACCCTGATCTTCAGGTGCAGTACGATCAACACCTTGTGCTATATCAGGTGACTGCTTACCAATACCATTTAACACCGCGCACGTAGCACCATCAAAACCAACGTCAGATTTGTCATAGCCAATACCAATAACTGTTTTTCGGACCAGCTCTTCAAGGTCAACATAGGCGTTAGTGGTGATTTCACCAGCAATAACCACAAGACCGGTTTTAACCATGGTCTCACAGGCTACGCGGGCATTTTTGTCTTGAGCCAGAAGCGCATCAAGTACAGCATCCGAAATTTGATCGGACATCTTGTCTGGGTGCCCTTCTGACACGGATTCAGAAGTAAAAATATAGTCTTTGGCCATTTGTCGGTCTCTGGTCGGTCTCTGGTCATATGGGAAGTCGTATCGAACGCCGCTATTGTACATATAAACACATAAAGATTTCTTTATATCTTTATGTGAGAACGGCAACAGTGATCTTTGCGAGCATCACGCCAGAATGCGCGATGACAGGATTTAGAGGGTAATTCGCGCCAAACGCCCTGTTACGGTCGCTTATAGCCCGGCAGTTCAATCACGTAGCTGTCGACTGAACCAGAATCATACCAATCTGAGCCAAACACAATGCGTGTCCCCGTCGGGCTGCTGGTTGCATGCGGCTCACCAAAATATGGCGGGTAGTCGCCTTTCTTGGCCATTTTTCCGAATGAGCGATGATGCGCCAAACGGCAGGTCACCCGATGATCCGGGTCTGTGTCGGCCAGGTATATTTCGGATAACAACGCTGGCGCTTTGCGTTTGTTCGAGAAAAACCGAAACTGATCTTCATAGCCAATGCTGGACATGGCCACCCAGCCCGGGCGCAAGTACGCGCGAGCCGAGGCGTGCGTAGAGCTGGTTGTGTAGGGATAGCCCTGCACTTCGTTGATAATAGGTCGACAAGCACCGGTTTCCATATTGTGTTCCACCAAATGCCCCACACCCTGCCATAAGTCACCACCACAGCCTTTCGGGCTGGGGTCGAATACCACTTGATAAAGTGCATCTTGCCCATCGTGGGTTAAACCGATGTTCGAGTGTTCCCAGGCTTTAGCCATATCGAGCTTATGCTCAACGTTTTTTAAGTCTTTGGATAAGACATCGCCTTGCAACATCCAGCGCTCACCGCTAGGCCCAGGCATAGGCGCTGTCCAGTCTTTGTATTTTGTGCCTTTTCCAATATCGATAACATTGGTCTCACCGGTGCTGATTTTATAGTTGAAAGCCACGTATTTTCCGTCATCTTTGCGGCAACGAAAACCAAAGTCATCATCATTCATGGCTTGCATGTGGACGTCCCCTCCACCAATAGGCAAGCCCTTTACGCCACAGATTTTTTTAAAGTTGGCTATGGTTTTTGCTTTGCCAGCACGGATACTGTATTTTTTGAAATCACCGAAATCACGCGAGTATTTACTGACATAAAAAAACGCATCAGGGTCACTGTGACTCCAGAATACTTCTTCTAAATCGGACGGCACAAAATCGAATTTTTTTAGTGGCTCGTAAGTGTGCCCGTCATGCAAGACGTGGTATCCATTGCCTTTTCCACCCCGATATAAAATCATCAGTGATTCGTCGGCATTCCAGGCTTGCGTCGTGCTGTAAGGCGGTTTGTTAACTTCACCAAATTTACTGTTGGTTATACGAATCACACGTGCACCAAATGCAGGGTCTTTAAAATACTTGCGATACGGGGGTTTGCCCACCGCCGGGATAAGCACTCGCTCTGAATCAGTAATAAAGCCTTCACACATATTAGCCGGACCAAGGTCCGCCGCATTGAGGGCGACTTTTCTGAAGCCAGGCTGGGCGTTATAACCGAGTACAGCTGCATTTGCTGGTGACACGACTGGCACTAAAGCTTGTGCGGAAATCGCTGTGCTTTGAGCTTCAAGCACATCACCTTCTCGCGCAACTTCTCGCTCAACTTCGCGCCCACCTTCGCGCTCACTAAAGCTGCAGGCGCTAAGGCCAATGGTGAGAAGTAAAGAAGTTGCTAATAGACGTGGCTGCGTTGACATTGATCGAAGCTCCATGGACCTAAATTACTATGCGTTTTCAATGCCATGTACAGCCAAATAGGCCGTACAAGTGAGGCTACTGTGTGTAAGGCGTTGAAAAAGGCGCCCGAACAGCGTCGGACGCCCTCTTTTAGAGTCATTTAAAATTAACAGCTCTCTAAAATTAAAAGCCCTTAAAATTAAAAGCCCTTTAAAAAAGACCTGATTTAAAACGGAATATCGTCATCGAACTCGGCGCCACCGGCCGTAGCCATGGCTGGCTGCTGAGCGGGCTGGTTCTGCGCCGGAGCACCAGTGGCCTGACTGCCGCCCTGGGCACCGCCACGCTGCTGGAAATCTCCACTATTATTGTTGTCACCACGACTACCAAGTAATTGCAGGTTATTCGCAATAATATTGGTGGAGTAACGATCTTCACCGGTTTTTTTGTCCTGGTATTTGTCGGTTCGCAGCGAACCTTCAACGTAGACCTGAGACCCTTTACGGCAGTATTCACCGGCTATTTCTGCGGTCCGGCCGAACATTGTGACACGATGCCACTCGGTTCTTTCCTGCTTTTGGCCCGTATTTTTATCTGTCCAGCTTTCTGAGGTGGCAATGCTGATATTGCACACAGCGCTGCCGCTGGGGGTGTATCTAACTTCTGGGTCAGCCCCAAGGTTGCCCAAAACAATGACTTTGTTTACGCCTCTCATGCTTCCATCTCCTGGTAATTGTTGACACCTGCCATAGTCCGTTTGGCAAGGCTTACACGCCTGGCGAATACCCTGCGCACTGCTAAGTGTACCGCAATCTTAACCATTGCCAGGCTCGAACCGTTGCTTATCTACCTTCATGTAAGCTACACCCTCGTCAATTGATACAAACACTTCTTCAACCCCGGGCAGATTTTGCAATTCGGCACTCACATCCGCCCCCAGCGAGAGCTCACGCTCGGTCAATTTGTGTCGATGGCTGGAGAGCATGGCCGGCGCCTGAAACCCTCTCATGAGCATCAACCACAACGCACACACACAGGCCATGGCAATAAAGAGTGCACTAAAACCACCTGCCCCTAGCACCCAACCACCACCTGCACCACCAACAAATGCACCCAGAAACTGGCTACTGGCATAAACACCACTGGCACCCCCGCGCGAACCTGCCGGTGCAATGCGAGACACCAATGAAGGCAACAAAGCTTCCAGAGTATTCAAAAAGCAAAAGAACATGACAATGGCAAACAACAGCGCAAACAAAGTTGTCGACCATGCGGCGAACAATAGCTGCGTGACCAACAACCCAAGTACGCAGGCCAGCATAACTATCCGCATGTGACGATAACGTTCGGCTGCAATAATCATTGGCACCATAACCAGTAGTGATATCAACATGGCTGGCAAATAAACTAGCCAGTGATCAGTTTTGGCCATGCCGCCATTGAGTAACAAAACCGGTACCGCAACGAACGTGGCTGTCATTAAGGCGTGAAGAAAAAAGATACTGCCGTTTAAACGACGCAGATCAGTGTGTTTGATCAATTGCCCTAAGCTGGCAACGTTGGCACTGGTGTCTGCGCGAAAGCCACTGACATTAGGATTAGGTACAACCGTGTGCAATATAAAAAGAGCCAGCACACCAGTGCCCGCGGTAAACCAAAAAATCATGCTGATGGAAAACACACTGATAAGAAGCGGTCCAAGCAACAAAGCCACAATAAATGAGAAGCCAATACTGGCGCCGAGTAAGGCCATCATCTTGGTACGTTGTTCGTCACGGGTTAAGTCCGCAGCCAATGCCATAAGTGCTGCCGCTATCGCCCCGGCACCCTGCATGGCCCGCCCCAGAATGACGCCATAAATTGTGTCAGACATAGCCGCAATGACACTACCCAGAATCATGAGCAGCAAACCCATCGTGATGGTTTTTTTTCGGCCGATTTTATCGGACAGCAGGCCAAATGGAATTTGTAACAAAGCTTGTAACAAGCCATAGATACCCAGCGCCAACCCCATCAAAAAAGGGGTGCTATTTTGAAAATCAGCGGCAAACAAGACAAAGACGGGCAATATAATGAACAGTCCGAGCATCCGAACCATGTAAATAAGCGCTAAAGAGACCGCGGTGCGCCTTTCGAGAGGCGACATTGCTGTTGAATCGGTTGGAGCTGACAATTGCCCAGTGCCCTTCGGGTGCGTAAAGCGTTATATTAGCAGCCCCGCGCATAGAATAAACACAACTTCACTGATGGACAGCATACGCATACGCGGCGCACGCACCCATAACCTGAAAAATGTGGATGCCGATTTACCTCGAGACAAACTTATTGTCATCACTGGTTTGTCGGGTTCAGGCAAATCATCCCTGGCGTTTGATACCTTGTTTGCAGAAGGCCAACGGCGTTATGTTGAATCGCTCTCAGCGTATGCAAGGCAATTTTTATCGGTGATGGAAAAGCCTGATGTTGACCTGATCGACGGACTCTCCCCTGCAATATCTATAGAACAAAAGTCAACATCGCATAACCCGCGTTCTACCGTGGGTACCATCACTGAAGTCTACGATTACTTGCGCTTGTTGTTTGCTCGCACTGGCATACCCGAATGTCCCGTGCATAAAGAAGCCTTGCAAGCCCAGACCATCAGCCAAATGGTCGACCACATTGTCGGTATGCCTAAAGGTGAAGCGCTGGCTTTACTGGCACCGGTTGTCAAAGATCGCAAAGGCGATCATGCAACAGTATTGGAGGGCTTACGCAATCAAGGTTACATACGCGCACGAATCGACGGCACAATCACAGAACTTGAAGGTCAGATTAAACTCAAGGCCAAACAAAAACACACCATTGATGTGGTCGTAGATCGGTTTAAAGTGCGTGAAGACATCACGTTACGATTAGCTGAATCACTCGAAACCGCTACCGCGCTCAGCGAAGGTACAGCAATCATTGCAGCTTTGAATGGTGAATCAGAGGATGTTGTTTTTTCAACCTTGTTCGCTTGCCCTGTTTGCGGCTATTCCATTCCCGAGCTCGAACCAAGGGTGTTCTCATTTAATAGTCCTCACGGTGCATGTCCTGAGTGTGACGGCTTGGGCCAAAGTCATTTCTTCGATCCAGATTTAGTCATCACCAACCATGCCGTGAGTATTGCCGGTGGAGCAATTCGCGGTTGGGACAGGCGCTCAGCCTTCTATTATCAGATGATGCAGTCCCTGGCCAAGCACTATGGCTTCGATTTGGAAAAACCATTCGAGAAATTAGCCAAAAAATGGCAAAACATTGTTCTATACGGTAGCGGTAAAGAAGAAATTACGTTTGTGTACAAGGCTGAAAAAGGCACGGGCACTCGTAAAACGGTGCGTACGTTCGAAGGCATTATTCCCACCCTTGACCGACGCTTTAAAGAAACCGAGTCCAATGCTGTACGCGATGAATTAGCAAAGCTGTTATCGGTAAGAAACTGCCAATCATGCAAAGGTGCACGATTAAACGAGTCGGCCAGACACGTCACTGTTGGCGGGCACTATTTACAAGACATCACTGCAGCCTCTATCAGCGAGGCAAAAACATTGATTGACTCATTGCAGCTTGAAGGCCAGCGCCGGGAAGTCGCTGAAAAAATCACAGCTGAAATTTCTCAACGATTAAGCTTTTTGGTTAACGTTGGTCTTGATTACTTATCAATTGATCGTAGCGCTGGCACTTTGTCCGGCGGTGAGGCGCAACGTATTCGGCTGGCCAGTCAAATTGGCGCAGGCTTGATGGGCGTAATGTATGTGCTGGACGAACCATCCATCGGTTTGCATCAACGCGACAATGACAAGTTACTCGAAACACTAAAATACCTGCGCGACATTGGCAACACCGTCATCGTTGTGGAACACGACGAGGACGCAATACGAAGTGCCGACTATGTGCTGGACATTGGCCCAGGGGCTGGACGCCATGGCGGTGAAATAGTCGCTAAAGGCTCACCCAAAGACATCATCAAATCCAAAAACTCTTTAACAGGGCAATACTTGTCAGGTAAAAAGAGCATCGCAATACCTGAACGAATCAAGCCAGGCAAAGACTGGATAAACATAAAAAAAGCCACCGGTAATAACCTGAAAAACGTTGATGCGAAAATCCCGCATGGACTACTAACGGTCATCACTGGCGTATCCGGCTCGGGCAAGTCGACGCTGATCAACGACACCTTGTATCGTTTTGCTGCTGCACAAATTAATAATGCCAAGCACGTTATAGCGCCAGTAGGTGATATTACCGGCATGAAGCCGTTCGATAAAATAGTTGAAATCGATCAAAGCCCCATAGGCCGCACACCACGCAGCAACCCGGCCACCTACTCTGGACTATTTTCAATTATTCGCGATCTGTTTTCAAACACGCGCGAGGCGCGTTCGCGTGGTTATAAAACGGGGCGATTCAGTTTTAATGTTAAAGGCGGGCGATGCGAGGCATGCCAGGGTGATGGCTTAATAAAGGTAGAAATGCACTTCTTACCTGACGTGTATGTGCCATGTGACATTTGTGTGGGTAAGCGCTATAACCGTGAAACGCTGGACATCCGATACAAAGGCAAGAATATTCATGAAGTGCTGGACATGACGGTAGAGCAAGCATTCGACTTTTTCGCAGCAGTTCCCAGCTTACACAAAAAACTTGAAACACTCATGGACGTGGGCTTGTCCTACCTGACCTTGGGACAAAACGCCACCACATTATCTGGTGGCGAGGCACAGCGCATCAAACTTGCGCGTGAGTTATCCAAACGCGATACAGGCAATACCTTATACATATTGGATGAACCGACAACGGGCTTGCACTTTGAGGATGTCAAAGCACTACTGGCGGTCATTCATCGGCTAAGAGACGCCGGTAATACCCTGGTTATTATTGAACACAATCTTGACGTAATAAAAACTGCCGATTGGATTATTGACTTAGGTCCCGAAGGCGGTGCCGGCGGCGGTAAAATTGTAGTTGCAGGCACACCCGAAGACATCGTCAAAAAGAAATCTTCTTACACCGGCCAATACCTTAAACGCCTACTGCTCTAGAAAATTAGATTGCACATCATCGATGGCCCTTTCCAACGCACCGGTTAACGTATCGCTTAGCTCTTGATAATACGGTGGCCTGTCCCAATCGTCGCTTACAAGCTCGGCTATATAGCCAAAATCATTGAACAACAATTTTCCGGTAGCGCGCTCATGCAAAGACAGGCGCACCACTGATACGGCCTGAGGGTTGGCGCTGGGATGACCGGTCGGACCAAAGTGGCGCTCAATATTAAACCGCAACAGTTCCAACACAATCAAATAGTCCACTCCAAGCTTTTCATAAATACCGGCAAAGTCGTAAGTGCTGGATTTGACCTGCAGCGGAAACTGCGTCGCGGCAATAGTTGGCACATCATTAAAAACCACCCGCTCAACAGCCAACTTTGGCAATGATCCCTCATAAGCCGGTTCAGCCACTGACACCACATTCAATGCCCTGGCTTTTAACGCCGACCTGAATTCCCTCAAATAGTGTCGCTCAATAAACTCTTTTGCGTTCACCTGAGCGATAGAGGCACTCAGGCCCACGCCTTCTTCGTAGAGCTCTTCTAAATCGACACGGTCAGCAGAACCGTGAATGGCCAGTTTGGCTTCGGTTGTACGACCATCGTCGTCTTCACACCCGCCGACCAACAATCTGACGTTACAAGGCTTTATCCACATAAGCGCGTATCTGGACTGAGCATTGAGCGAGCCCGAGGGTACGTCCAATATTTCTTTTGGCCTGGATGTCGACATACAGCCACCGACGGTGATTATCAACGCGGCTACCAGCGGGGCACGCCGAGAAAAGTTGGTTCCCAATGCTTTTTCGCTCTCTTAGCTATTATTTTTGATGAGATAGTAATGATAAATGTCGGCCGAAACCCGATCGCGCACTGTAAACAATTGCGACAGGGGGAGTCAGATGTTTGGCGTGCCGTTTCTGGCACAGAACTTTCATTGCTCCCCACAGATACCTAACATATTGGTGCTGATATGAAACTGTTACTACTTCCTGTGTGGTTTGTACAGCTCTTCACCCAAGCAAAATCCTTTAAAAGTAATCGCATTATTGGCAGCGTTATGCTCAATCGCTGCGGACTCCACGTGGCCAGAATAATCCTGGCTCAATCAATTATGCGCCTGCGATTCGAATTGCTGGGCTTCGGTATCGATAAAGAACAAAAGCGCGCTTATTATCGCGATGGCTTCATCGTAGTTAAAGACGCCCTGCCACAACCGCACTTCAATCAAATCAAATCTGAAGTCGCCCAAATCAAGGCGCAAGTTCGCGAATGTCGCCAGGGTGATACCCTGACTCACCGCATTCTAATTGACGAGAAAACCCAACAAGCACTACCTGCCTGCACAACCATGTTGCAGAGCGAACAGTATTTGTCATTGCACAAATTTGCTTCCGGCAAAAACAATCGACCCGTGTCGTACATACAAACTATCAAAAACCATTTTATTGATGGACCAGCCGATCCACAAAAAAACTTACATTCTGATACCTTCCACCCCACGATGAAGAGTTGGTATTTTCTGGATGATTGCAATTCGAAAAACGGCCCGTTTACCTACTTGCCAGGTTCCCAACGTTTAAGCCTTGCTCGTTTGAAATGGGAATATCAAAAGAGCATTACCATTAGCCAGCAAGGCGATCCCTACTCGAGTAACGGCTCATTTCGCGCCACACCAGAAGATCTTGCCAGTATGGGGTTCGGTGATGCCATTGGTTTATCAGTGCCTGCTAACACATTAGTGATTGCCAACACGCATGGATTTCATCGACGCGGTGATGCCAGTGATCGCAGCATGAGAACCGAAATCTGGAGTATCAGTCGCAGCAATCCATTCAACCCTTTTCCCGGTGTTGATTTGCCTGCATTGACCACGCTGCAAAATCGAGCGCTTACCTGGTACCGCGAATACTGCGATCGAAAAGCGTTGAAAAGCGGCACCGAGTCCAGCTGGCATCTTGTCGATGCTGAAAACACACTCGAAGATGAGACAGTCATACAAGAGAACAAACAAGCCGCCTGAGCTTTCGGGCGTTTTGCCTTTTATGCTCTAATGGGGCATGAAGAAATCAATACTGATCACGGGCTGCTCCTCTGGCATTGGCTTAGATGCCGCTCTCACTTTGCACAATGATGGTTGGCAAGTTCTGGCCACCTGCAGACAAGCGAAAGACTGCGATGCACTGAAGGAACAGGGACTGGATAGTTTCGTTCTCGACTACCAGGACTCAAAGTCAGTGCATGCCGGTGCAAGCCAAACACTTGAACGCACCGGCGGCACGCTGGACGCTCTATTCAACAATGGCGCTTATGGCATTCCCGGTTTTACAGAAGACATGCCGCGTGACGCCATGCGCCACTTGTTCGAAACCAATCTGTTTGGCCCGTTCGAACTCATCAATCTCGTTTTACCAGCAATGCGCAAACAGGGCTTCGGTAAAATAATTAACTGCTCATCTGTTCTGGGTTTAGTCGCCATGCCCTACCGTGGCCCTTATAACGCCAGCAAGTTTGCGATGGAAGGCTTGAGCGATACCTTACGATTAGAATTGGCAGGAAGCGGTATTCATGTTGTGCTAATAGAGCCTGGACCTATCACCACAAAAATAAGACTGAACTCTCAACCGCACTTTGAAAAGTGGATAGACATAGAGGCATCGCACCATAAAGAGACTTACGAGAAAACAATTAAGCCTCGACTTTACGCGGCAATTGACGGCCCACCAGATAAGTTTGAATTACCAGCTTCGGCTGTCACCAAAAAATTAAAGCACGCACTTGAAAATGACGTGCCCAAGCCACGCTACTATGTCACCACACCGACCTACCTGGCCGGTGCGTTTAAACGTTTATGTTCTACCCGCTTACTCGATAAGATTATGCTGCAACGTTAGTCAGGCTAACCTGCCCAAACGGCAGGCTTGCCTCTATCGTGCTGCCAATCATGTCGGCTGTCGCTGCAGATAAGGTCCAGCCAAGATGACCATGGCCAGTATTATAAAAAACACCAGCATGCTTACCTGCACCAACCTTGGGCATCATGTTCGGCATCATCGGGCGTAATCCTGCCCATGGGATAACCTTATCGGTATTAACTTCAGGGAATAAGTCCCGACACCACTGTGTTAGTGGTCGAATTCGATCATCGCGAATGTCATAATTAACACCATTGAATTCAGCCGTACCTGCCAATCGAAAACGATTCTCACCCAAACGACTGGTTACAATTTTAGCGTCATCGTCCAGCAAGCTCACCCATGGCGCACCAGCCTGACTGGCTTCATCTTCTAACTCTACGGTTATTGAATAACCTTTAACCGGGTATATATTCACTCGATCACCTAATTGACTGGCGAAGCGACGGCTTTCGATACCAGCGCAAACAACAACACCGTCAAAGTCGCTGTGTCCTGCATTGTCAACACCATTTTCTTTATAGCTGACACTGACACCACTACCGTTGTGCTTAAGCTCGCCAACCGCCGCATCAAATACAAACTGCACACCTAATTTCTCACAAGCGCTGGCCAGGCCACGGGTATATTTGTGTATATCACCTGTTGAATCTGATTGAGTATAAAACCCACCGTAAAATTCACCGACCAAGGCAGGTTCGATAGATTTCATTTCATCAGTCGTTACCGATACCCGATCAAGACCGCCCTGCTTTAATAAGTCATTCACTTTGGCGGCATGATCGAAACCATGCTTATCAGCATAGATATGCAAGATGCCACGTTCTTCCAGGTTAAAATCAATTTGCTCTTTTGCAGCCCAGGCAAACAAATGCTCACGCGCAGCTACTGCCAGACGAACCGTTTCAATCGTGTTTTGTTCATAGCGGGGAATGTTGCTGACGAATTCTGCCATCCAGGAATACTTGTGCCAGTCAGGCATGGGGTTAACCAGCAGTGGTGCATCTTTTTTTAGCATCCATTTTATTCCCTTGAGAATAGTAGATGCCTGCGTCCAGACTTCTGCATTCGACGCCGAGAGCTGCCCGCCATTAGCAAACGATGTTTGCATGGCAGCATAACGATGTTTGTCGAATACAGTGACCGAATAACCTCGGTTAGCGAGTGCGTAAGCGGTGGTGACGCCAGTAATACCGGCACCAATAACGGCGATGTGCTTCATGAGCCCAGTTCCTATACAGATTAAAGTTAACGACGCACAGACTTTCAAGCCTGGCTTATCAGACTGTGTCGACGTTGCTATCCCATCTGTCTTGGAACCTGAGAGCTTGGGTGTTGATGTGATAGATCAACACTTACCCCTTCGGTGTGCAGCACCACTGATTCATGTTAGTGGGCTACATCTCTCCAGAAGTCTACGTAGATAAGTGGTCCGTTTGCCTGAGAGTTTCCTGGGTGTTGCTCCTTCGGCGCTACATGCTGATTGATATAAATTCTTTAATAATAAAAAACCAGCTGTAAATCTCTCCCACTATTCGACGACGACATTGCGCGGTTCAGGCTACCGCCTAAAAGCTAACACGTGATAGTTATCACGTAAAAACTTACTAGTGCGCAATGGTCGTAGCGACCTGCGTATGTTGCATGAATAGCCAACACGACGCAACCGCTCAGTGACACATAGCTGGCGCAATTATCGGCTTTAAACCTGACCAAATTCTACTTTCCGGTGAGTTTGGCCAAATATTGAGTGGCCGTTCGCATCTTGCATATCGATGGTAACCGTGTCACCAAACTGCATGCACCTCGGTGCGCAAAGTCGGTGCGTTATCGGTGCAATATACTAAGCAACTGCACATCGTTTTAAATCTCGCGAGACCACAACCAATTGGCCATCGCGCGTTCCATCATCTAATGTTGCTAGCTTTATACTGAAACATGAATTTACGCTTGTTGCAGTGTATCGTTACCTGATTTTATAAAATTAGCTCAAATCAAATTCACCAGCAAATATTACAACTGGCATTATTTACAGTATTTTTGTTGCGCCATCTCAGCGCGCCTGATACATTAAATTAATGAAATAAACATTGGACGACATCATGGATGATTCGAGCAGTAATGTTGTAAGCAGTAATGTTGTAAGCAGTAATGATTTAAACTCTGCGCAAGTAAACAAGCACACGCAGTTTGGCCACCATATCCGGCTAGCAATGAGCTGCATAGAGGGCAAACTCAAACCGGAAAAAGGCCCAGCCTTACCCGCTTGCGATCCAACCAATGAATCTGCCATCCGGCAAAGATTAAAAGCACTCTCTCAGGATATCACTTCTCATCACGCAGACCTGCTTGAGTTGCTTGTTAGATTTGATGACCTGCAAGGTTGGACTAACACCGGCGCCAGCCATTGCGCAGCCTGGATGAACACAGAAATAGGCATCAGCATTCAATTAGGTTGGGAGTATTTGCGTGTTGGGCGTCAACTTGCCGAACTAACCACACTAAGAGCGTTATTCAGGGCGGGTAAGTTGTCCTGGTCTAAAGTTCGACTCATAACACGAGTGGCAAACACCGATAATGAGAAACTACTTTGTCACGCAGCCCTGGATGCATCTGTATCCGATGTCAAACGGTTGTGTGAAGGCTATCGATGGGACGACCACAAAAATGAAGTAGCAGAGAACCATCAGGCACTACAGCAATGGGATTCGCGCTCTTTCACCTGGAACGAAACCAGCAACGGCTGCACTCGTATTCAACTAGTTCTTCCCCCTGAAATTGCACAAGCTTTTTTAAACAGCGTAGAGCATAGTCTGAATCAAATGGAACCCTCAACATCAAAAATGGCACAACGTCGTGCGGATGCTGCCACGCTTATGGCAGAATCAAGCTTGCAGGCCGCAGGTAAAGACATATCAAACGCTGATCGATATCAAGTGATTGTCTCTGTATCTGATACTGAATTATCAACGACCAAGTCCCAGGTAGCGGATTCGGTCGCATCCAAAACGCCATCCATGCGCGCAAAGCTTAGCAACGCAACCACCAACGCTACGGCCATATCAAAAGAAAAAGCCAGGCGCATAGCATGTGATTGCAGCATATCCACTATAACCAAGCACAACGGAGAACCAATAGATATCTGACAAAAATCAAGAATATGGCCCGCCCCCATGGCAAGAGCCATAAAAGAGCGTGATCAACAATGTGTGTGGCCTGGTTGCACACAATCAAACCATCTGCATATTCACCACATCAAGCATTGGGCTGATGGCGGTTCAACATCTGTTCAAAATGGCGTTTGCTTGTGTGCTCACCACCACACGCTTGTTCACGAAGGCGGATTTACTCTGGAAAATATTGATAACGATATTCAAAAACTGGATGCACAATTCAGGCAGCAACAACGCGCTGACGATCTCAGCATGTTTGACTTCGAGAAAGCACTAAGAAATGACAAAGACTCGTTTGACGCTGTGCGACGGCTGTCCCCTGCTCAATATAGATTCCGCGTGATTGACACTAAATGCACTGGCCATAAGCACACTGGCTCTACACATAATGACTCTACACATGTAGAGTGCAGAGAAGCCGCACCCGCTTACGAGAGTAAAATCATTATTGACAATTCTGTCACTTCACAACGAGCATCACCCTGTGAAAGCGAATCATTTTACTCTCGATCGCATGGGTTTCACCAAAGGCATTTGCCGGATAACCAGCATTGCCACCGCGCACACTGCATTGAGGAGTTGGCTATTTTTAATTAATTTTCAGCACCCGTGCTTCGAGCTAATAACGCTTTAACCGCCTCACGCGGATCTACACCTTCTATCAATACACGGTAGACTTGTTCGATTATGGGTAGATCAACGTTTAGTCTTTGCGCCTGCTCATATACAGCCCTTGATGCTTGCACGCCTTCAACTACCTGCTGAATTTCTTCCTCAGCTTCTGCCACAGTTTTTCCCGCCGCCAACGCCAAGCCCATACGCCGATTTCGGGATTGATTGTCTGTGCAAGTCAGTACCAGGTCTCCCATTCCCGCAAGGCCCATAAATGTATCGGCTTGAGCGCCCATTGCCACGCCTAGTTTGCGCATTTCTCGCAATCCACGATTAATTAAGGCCACACGAGCATTGGCACCAAAGCCAAGCCCGTCTGATAATCCAGCACCAATGGCCAGAACATTTTTAACTGCACCACCAACTTCGACTCCAATGATATCTTCAGAGGTATAAGCCAGAAACGATGAACTTGATAAAAAGCCTGCTAACTTATCCGCAAACTCAGGAACAGAGGCGGCTACTGTTATAGCGGTTGGTAGACCCTGCCCTACTTCCGTGGCAAACGTTGGGCCTGATAAAACAGCGTACTGCTTACAGTCCGGCAGTACTTCTGCGACCACTTGGTGTGGCAACATGCCGGTCGACAATTCCAAGCCTTTGGTGGCCCAGCAAATGGACAGATTACAGCCTTTTAGCTTTTCGAGTATGCCCCTGAATGAATGACTTGGTACCGATACCATGACAGTAGTGGCATCTTTTAACGCTTTATCCCAGTCTGGTTCTGGTGTTAAGGAGACCGGGAATTTTGCGCCTGGCAAATACTGTGTGTTCTCACCAGCCTCACGCATTGATTCAATAAGTTTGGAGTTACGGCCCCACAGCTTTACGTTTGTGCCGGTGCGGGCCATTTGAATAGCCAGCGCGGTTCCCCACGAGCCTGAACCTAGTACCGTAATGCTGTCGTTAGTCATCGCAACAAGCTGTTCCTTTAGACTGAGCGCTGAACGCCATTATCTTTCACACCAAGCTCTAGAAAAAAAGGCGCTGCACGTTTTACCCATTCATCAGCTTTTGGTGAGTCGTGCGCAGATTCGCCAAAGCACGACTGCAACATCTCGGTGTTGATAACACCAGGATTAACCGGCACAGCACTCAAACCCTGCGGTAACTCTTGCGCCAATGCCTGCGTCATACCTTCTATTGCCCATTTCGTTGCACAATAAGGCGCGACATCAGACGATACTGATCGTCCCCAACCACTGCTGATATTCGCTATGACACCACTACCGCGATTAATCATTGACGGCAATACGTGACGAATAACTGAGAATACGGCAGTAATATTGATGGCCATGAGCTTTTCGAATTCATCTAATGGCACTTCCCATAATGGGGCGTTTCGATTGATTGAAGCTGCATTGTTGATAACAAGATCTGGAATACCCCATTCATTTTCCAGTGTGGCTACCCATTGCTGCACTGCAGAATCATCGCACAGGTCTAGCGCGGTTAAATGCGCGTTGGGCACTTCTGCTGCCAGTGTACTTATTGCATTGGTGTCGCGTGCGCAGCCTGCAACACTGTGGCCAAGTCCTGTAAATTCTCGAACCAGCGCTTGTCCCAAGCCGCGGCTAACGCCTGTAATAAGAATCTTCATTCATCATCCTATGTATTTATTTGATTGCAGCGCCGGTTTGTACTCGCCATTGTCGCGCGTAATATCCGTTGGCTGCGATAAGTTGCGTATGCGTGCCTTGTTCAACCACACGACCTGCATCGAGCACAACAATGTTGTTTGCACCAACAATAGTTGATAGCCGATGAGCCACAACTAATACCGTTCTGTTTTTGGATACAGTAGCCAATGAACGCTGAATTGCAGCTTCAGTTTCATTATCCACCGCGCTGGTGGCTTCATCCAGAATTAATATAGCTGGATTTTTCAGTATGGCTCTGGCCAAAGACAACCTTTGCCGTTGACCGCCAGATAGTTTTACACCTCGCTCTCCCACAAGAGTATCAAAGCCTTCTGGCAACTGTTCTATAAATTCGTGTGCTTCGGCCGCCTTTGCAGCACTGGTTATCATCGAAAGGCTGGCATCCGGTTTACCGTAACTGATGTTGTCCTTTACACTACCATCGAACAGGAAGACGTCTTGACTGACCAACCCGATCGACGCGCGGAGCGAGGCAAAGCTAAGCTCGTTAACGGCAATTCCATCAATGCTTATCTGACCCTTGGTGACAGGGTAAAACCGTAACAGCAATTTTATGAGCGTGGACTTACCCGAGCCCGTTGCACCAACCAAGGCCACGGTGTGTCCGGCAGGCACTGTTAAATTAACATCCTGCACACCAGCCTCAGATTGGTTATAGCTAAAGCTCAATGCTTTAAATTCAATGCTACCTGCAATAGGCTGCGGCAAATTCTGACTACCTGTATCGCGCACATCGCTTGGAGTTTCTATTAAACTTAGTATGCGCCGAGTGCTTGCCATAGCACGTTCGTACGAATCAACTGTTTGCGCCAGTCGAGTGAGTGGCCATAACAATCGTTGAGTTAGAAACACCAACATGCCATAGGCACCTACGTTCAGCGTACCATCCAGGGTTTTAAATCCACCAACAATAAACGTGGCCAAAAAACCGCTGAGTATGGCCATGCGTATTATGGGTACAAACGCTGAGCTGACTTTTATAGCCTGCCGGTTTGCATTCACGTACCGATCACTGGCTTCGCGCAGGCGTTTAGACTCTCGCTCTTCTGCAGTAAACGACTTTATGGTGGCAATTCCACCAAGGTTGTTGGACAAGCGGCTTGCAAGCGAGCCCACTTGCGCCCGCACATCGGTATACAGCGGTGTTGCCCTTCGCATAAAAAAGAACGCACCCCAGATAACAACCGGGATGGGCATGATGGCCAACCAGGCAATAGTGGGAGACACATAAAAGAACACACCACCGACCAGCACAACAGTCACAAACACTTGCAGAAAGTCGTTTGCACCACCATCAAGAAAACGTTCCAGTTGATTCACATCGTCACTTAATATGCTGCTCAGCTCACCCGTGCTGCGCGATTCGAAATAACTCATGTCCTGTCTTTGTACTTGATCGTAGGCGTCTTGCCTTAGATCGGCCTGTAGATCTTGCGCCAGATTTCGCCAAAGAATCAAGTGCAGGAATTCAAATATCGATTCTCCAACCCAGATTATAAAAGTCAGTATGCCCAAAGCCACGATCTGGGACTGCGGTGTTTGAAAACCCAGGCTGGCCACAAAGCTTTCTTGCTGATTGACGACGACATCGATAGCGATACCAATCAGGATCTCTGGCATAACATCGAAAAACGTATTTAGCGCCGAACACGTGCTGGCCAGAATAATACGACGTCGGTACCCCTTTGCATATCTTATTAGATGCAGTAAGGCGGTGAAGCTTGTGGCTGTCTCTGTCATTGACTACCCGTAAACGCGAAAGGCCCGGTTTGATAACAAACCGGGCCTTTCAACAGTACTACTTTATTTAATATCTAGTCTGCTTTTTCAACAAACTCGATAATAGCCATAGGCGCATTGTCGCCTGGGCGCATGCCACACTTCATGATACGAGTATAGCCGCCAGGTCGGCCTGAAAAACGCGGACCCAAATCAGTGAACAATTTGCCAACCGCTGCTTTATCACGCAAGCGAGCAAATGCCAGACGACGCTTAGCCACGTTGTCCTCTTTACTCATCGTGATTAAAGGCTCAACAACTCGACGCAGCTCTTTGGCTTTGGGGAGCGTAGTCTTGATTGATTCGTGCTCAACCAATGACGTTGCCATGTTGCGGAACATCGCTTGACGATGACTGCTATTTCTATTGAGCTTGCGCCCACTTTTACGATGTCTCATGTTTTTTCCAACTAACGTTAATGCCTAAGTTGTTTTTACTTGCCAAGTTCTCGCTGTTTTTGAAGTTCTGGTGGTGGCCAGTTCTCCAGGCGCATGCCCAATGACAATGCCTGCTGTGCAAGCACGTCTTTTATCTCAGTAAGTGATTTCTTACCCAGGTTAGGCGTTTTTAGCAATTCTACTTCGGTGCGCTGAATCAGGTCACCAATGTAGTAAATGTTTTCGGCTTTCAAACAATTCGCAGAGCGCACTGTAAGCTCTAAGTCGTCGACCGGGCGAAGCAGGATTGGGTCGATATCCGACGCCTCTTCCTCTTCTGGCGTTTGCGTTTCAGCTTTAAGATCAACAAACACTGACAACTGTTCTTGCAGGATAGTGGCTGATTTACGAATAGCCTCTTCCGGGTCGATAGTGCCATTGGTTTCCAGATCGATGATCAGCTTGTCCAGATCGGTGCGCTGTTCAACACGAGCACTATCCACGTTGTACGCCACTCGGTGTACCGGACTGAACGAGGCATCAATTTGCAAAGATCCAATAGGACGATTTTCGCCTTCTTCGAGCTTGCGATGTGATGCAGGTTCGTAACCGCGACCGACACGTGCGCGCAAGGTCATGTTCAGATTCATGTTTCCAGTGAGCGTACAAATGACATGCTCTGGGTTAACAATTTCGATATCGTGATCGAGCGTGATATCTGCAGCGGTAACAACACATGGGCCCTGCTTAACAAGCTTGAGCGTGGCTTCTTCCTTGGCGTGCATCACAATAGATACACCCTTAAGGTTTAAAAGAATATCCAATACGTCTTCCTGCACACCTTCCATTGTGGTGTATTCGTGCAAGACGCCTTCGATTTCTGCTTCATAGATGGCAGCACCGGGCATGGACGACAACAAGATGCGACGCAATGCGTTGCCCAAGGTGTGACCAAATCCGCGCTCTAGTGGCTCCAGCGTAACCTTTGCATGGTTAGTGCTGGAGGCCGATACATCAACGATGCGTGGCTTTAAAAATTCTGTCTGCATGGCATTCAACCTGATTAATCTCTACTGAACGTTGTCGAGGTTTTGATCTCGACGCTTGTGCGTGTGCTCTTAACTAATAAACCTGCGTAAAGAAAAGAGCACAGGCACTACAGGTATTCCTATTACTTCGAGTACAGTTCTACAACCAGCGACTCGTTAATTTCTGCCGGCAGGTCGCTTCGATCTGGCACAGACTTGAAAACACCTTCGAACTTCTTGTTATCGACTTCTAACCAGCCAGGTAATCCGCGTTGGCCGTGTAATTCCATTGCATCAGAAATACGGGCTTGCTTGCGAGCTTTCTCACGAATTGAGATAGTTTGATTCGGCTTCACTTGATAAGACGCAATGTTGACAATCTTGCCGTCAACCATAACTGACTTATGAGACACCAACTGACGAGCTTCAGATCGCGTGGAACCAAAACCCATACGGTACACAACGTTGTCGAGACGCTGCTCAAGCATGCCTAACAGATTCTCGCCCGTTGCACCTTTAGTAGACGCCGCGGCTTTGTAATAGTTTCGAAATTGCTTTTCCAACACGCCATACATTCGACGCAGTTTTTGCTTTTCTCGCAACTGCATTGCATAGTCTGAAGGACGACCACGCTTCGCGCCTTGCATGCCCGGAGGAGTCTCAAGATTACACTTGGATTCCAGCGGGCGCAGACCTGATTTCAAGTACAAATCTGTACCTTCACGCCTGCTTAACTTACACTTTGGACCAATATAACGAGCCACTAATTACACTCCAACCTTAACCAAATCAGATGTTTCATTCTGCTACTTCTTAGATTAAACACGGCGCTTTTTAGGCGGCCGGCAGCCATTATGGGGAATAGGCGTTACATCCAGAATGCTACTGATTTTAAAACCCACGTTGTTCAATGAACGCACTGCTGAATCACGACCAGGACCCGGGCCCTTAACGCGAACATCAATGTTTTTCAATCCGTATTCTTTGGCAGCTTCACCAGCTCGCTCTGCCGCAACCTGTGCCGCGTAAGGCGTACTTTTTCGTGAACCACGAAAACCAGAACCACCGGCAGTTGCCCAGGAAAGCGCGTTGCCTTGACGGTCAGTGATCATCACGATCGTATTGTTAAACGATGCATGAATGTGCGCAATACCGTCTGTAACGGTACGGCGTGCTTTTTTCTTCGGGCTACTTGCTGCCATCTTAGTATTCTCTAACTATTCTATTAGCGCTTCAAAGGACGACGAGGCCCTTTTCGTGTACGCGCATTGGTTTTAGTACGTTGTCCACGCAGTGGCAATCCACGACGATGACGAATACCTCGGTAGCAACCCAAGTCCATCAATCTTTTGATGTTCATGGAGACGTCTCGACGCAGGTCACCCTCAACGGTGAACTTACCCACTTCGGTACGCAGGTTTTCTACTTCCGATTCAGATAGATCACGTACTTTGGCGTCAGTTGCAACACCAGCGGCGGCGCAAATTTCACGTGCACGCGTACGGCCGATTCCGAAAATCGAGGTTAATGCGATCCAGGTGTGTTTCTGGACTGGGATATTGATGCCGGCTATACGGGCCATGCTGTTCTCCGATTATCCTTGGCGCTGCTTGTGTCGAGGGTCGCTACAAATGACGCGAATAACGCCTTTGCGCTTGACCACTTTACAGTTGCGGCAAATTTTTTTGACTGAGGCTCTACATTTCATATCTAACTAACTCCAATAGCCTTGCATGGCTTAGCGAGTGCCACGAGGGGTTCCCTTTGCACCTTTCTTCATCATGCCTTCGTATTGATGACTCATCATGTGGGCCTGCGCCTGCGCAACAAAGTCCATGACAACAACCACGATTATCAGCAGTGACGTACCACCGAAGTAAAAAGGCACATTCCAAAACAATATAAGGAACTCGGGTAGCAGGCAAACAGCTGTGATGTACAACGCGCCAAACATGGTCAGTCGCGTCAGTACGCCATCGATGTAGCGAGCAGTTTGATCCCCGGGACGAATCCCGGGAATAAAAGCACCAGAGCGCTTTAAGTTGTCTGCTGTTTCTTTGGCATTGAACACCAACGCTGTGTAGAAAAAACAGAAAAATATTATTGCCGCCGCGTACAGCAGGATATAAACCGGCTGACCTGGCTGCAGGGTTGACACTAGTGTGTTCAACCATGAATTAGAATTACTGGTTGCCAGGTCACCCAGGGTGGCCGGAAACAAGATTATGCTCGACGCAAAAATGGGGGGAATAACACCCGCCATGTTCAGCTTAAGAGGCAAGTGGCTCGACTGTGCCTGGTACATCTTCTTGCCTTGTTGACGCTTGGCATAGTTAACCGTTATGCGTCGCTGGCCTCGTTCAACAAAGACCACGAAAGCGGTAACCGCCAGGACCATCGAAAACAATAAGATAACGACAAACGAATTAAGCTCACCGGTTCTGGCTAATTCCAGTGTGCCGCCTATGGCGCGAGGCAGCCCTGCGACGATACCGGCAAAAATCAAAATAGAAATACCGTTACCAATACCTCGTTCAGTAATTTGTTCACCAAGCCACATCAGGAACATGGTGCCTGTGATTAACGTTATGGCAGCTGTTACGACAAAACCAGGGCCGTTTAAAAACACCACGTTGTCGCCACCAGAGGATTGCGATTGCAATGCTATGGCAACACCAACCGACTGGATACTCGCCAGCAACAAGGTGCCGTAGCGCGTGTACTTTGTAATGGTGCGACGACCACTCTCCCCTTCCTTGCGCAGTTGCTCTAACGAAGGAATAACGTGAGTCATTAACTGCATGATGATAGATGCAGAGATATACGGCATGACCCCCAAAGCAAACAGAGACATACGCGACAGAGCACCACCGCCGAACATGTTCAGCATGCCCATGATGCCGCCACTCTGTGCATCAAACAACTCTGCCATCACGCGCGGGTCAACACCCGGAATAGTGATGTGAGAACCAATGCGAAAAATCGCGATTGCAAAAAGCACAAACAGTAGACGCGTACGCAGCTCGGATGAACCACCGATGCCTCCCGCAATACCCTGCTTATTTTGCTCTTTTGCCATAGTTATTTTTTATTCCGAAAGTTCATTCCGCTGCATTTATTGCAGGCACGTCACTCACGCTGCCGCCCGCCGCTTCAATGGCCGCTTTTGCACCTTTAGTCACTCTACAGCCCGTTACCTGAACTGCTTTTTCGATGCTGCCAGACAAAATAACTTTGACTGTTTTGGTCTGAATAGGAATAAGACCAGCTGCAATTAGTGAGGTCGGGTTAACTGCACCATCTTCAATCAGTGCCAGTTCGTGCAAACGCACTTCGGCGTAGTAGCGGCCCATACGCGACGTGAAACCGAATTTCGGTAAACGACGCTGGATAGGCATCTGACCACCTTCAAACCCAACCTTGTGCCAACCACCTGAACGAGACTTCTGGCCTTTGTGGCCACGTCCGCAGGTCTTGCCCCAACCTGAACCAATTCCACGGCCCACACGATGTGCGGTTTTTCGGCTGCCGGCAGCTGGTTTTAAATTGTTAAGAATCATGTTTATTTCTACTCTTCTATCCGAAGCATGTAATACGCTTTATTAACCATGCCGCGATTCTCCGGCGTGTCCAACACTTCTACAGTTTGGTGCATTCGACGAATGCCAAGGCCACGAACACAAGCCTTATGATTTTTCAATCGGCCGTTCATGCTTCTGACCAGTGTTACTTTAAACGTCTTGGCGCTCATGCTTCACCTTTGATTTCCGCAACCGATTTTCCGCGCTTCGCTGCAACTGATTCCGGGCTTTGCATAGTGCTTAGACCGTTAATAGTTGCCCGAACAACATTGATCGGGTTGTTTGTGCCAATAATTTTGGCCAGTACATTTCGAACACCTACAGCTTCGAATACCGCGCGCATTGCACCGCCAGCGATGATGCCAGTACCTTCAGACGCTGGTTGCATGTAAACACGAGCAGCACCATGGCGACCCTTTAACGCGTACTGCAATGTGCCATCATCTAAAGTCACGGTCTTCATGTCTCGACGGGCTTTTTCCATGGCCTTTTGAATGGCTAATGGCACTTCGCGTGCTTTGCCGTAACCCAGACCCACACGGCCATTGCCATCGCCTACGACAGTAAGAGCCGTGAAGCCGAATTGACGACCACCCTTGACCACTTTTGCCACACGGTTAATAGAAACCAGCTTTTCAATGTAGCCGTCGCTGCTTTGGTTGTAATCGTTGTTGTTGTTCGCCATGTGCTTTCCTAAAATTTCAGACCGTTTTCACGGGCTGCGTCTGCGAGTGCCTTAACTCGACCGTGGTACTTGAAGCCCGAACGATCAAAGGCCACTTCAGTTACACCTGCCGCTTTCGCTTTTTCGGCGATGGACTTGCCTACCGCCACAGCTGCATCAACATTGCCGCTGTACTTCAAACCCGAACGCAGATCTTTGCCAACCGTTGATGCAGTTGCAACAACTTTGTTTTCGTCACCAGCAATGACCTGAGCATAAATATGTCGAGGTGTGCGGTGCACTGACAAACGTGCAACGCGAAGCTCTTTTATTTTCGCTCTGGTACGCTTGGCACGACGCAATCGACTTGATTTCTTGTCCATAATTACTTCTTCTTGGCTTCTTTCATAAGAACGTATTCGTCAACGTAACGAACGCCCTTGCCTTTGTAAGGTTCTGGTGGACGGTAGCCGCGAATATCAGCTGCTACTTGACCGACTATTTGTTTATTGCTGCCACTGACGGTGATTTCAGTCTGGCTTGGTGTTTCTACTTTGATGCCGTCCGGCAATTTGTGAACAACAGGATGTGAAAAACCCAAAGTCAGGTTTATCGCATTGCCTTGTGCCTGAGCACGATAACCAACGCCACGCAGCTCCAGCTTTTTCTCGAACCCAGTCGATACACCAACCACCAGATTGTTAAGTAAAGCGCGCATGGTTCCCGCCATTGCGATCGCACCCTTGCTTTCATCAATAGGCTTAACACCCAGCACACCATCTTCCAAAGCAGGCGTTACTTGCTCGTTCAGCGTGACTGACTCATTACCCTTCGGGCCCTTAGCACTGACAGTTTGACCATTAATGGTCACATCAACACCCTTTGGCACTTCGATCGGTTGTTTTGCTACGCGTGACATTTCTTATTCCGATAATTTAGTGTTTTCGTACTGTTACTGAACAGTACAAAGAATTTCGCCACCATGGCCTTCGGCGCGAGCTTTAACACCTGTCATCACACCTTGAGAGGTGGATACAATGGCAACACCCAGGCCACCAAGCACATCAGGAATTTCACCCTTGTTGCAATAACGACGCAGACCCGGACGGCTCACTCGTTGAATTTTCTCAATAACCGGCTTGCCATCGAAATATTTCAACTGAACCGTTAAGGTAGGTTTGCCCTCAACATCAGCTGTGGAATGTGACAACACATACCCTTCCGACACTAATACATCTGCCACCGAACTCTTTACCTTGGAGGCAGGCATCGAAACTTCAACCTTTTGCGCTTGCTGACCGTTACGAATGCGGGTCAACATATCGGCTAGTGGATCTGACATGCTCATAATAAATACTTTCCTTTGCCTGACTTACCAGCTGGCTTTAACCAGGCCTGGCACATCGCCGCGCATAGCTGCTTCGCGCAACTTGTTACGGCTTAGACCAAATTTACGGTAGTACCCGTGAGGGCGACCAGTAATTCGACAACGGTTACGCTGTCTGGCGGGTGACGAATCGCGTGGCAATTTTGCCAACGCGGTCACTGCCGCCATTTTGTCTTCAAACGATGCCTCTTCCGAAATAATCGTTGCCTTTAACTTTTTACGCTTGTCCGCGTATTGACGAACAAGTTTGGTGCGCTTTGCTTCGCGCGCAATCATTGATTTCTTAGCCACAAGCTACTCTTTGGTTAGTCTCGTTTATCCACGAAACGGAAAATTGAATTTCTTCAACAATGCCAATGCTTCGGCATCCGTTTTTGCTGATGTAGTGATAGTGATATCCATGCCACGAATTGCATCAATTTTGTCGTAATCAATTTCAGGAAATATAATCTGTTCTTTAACACCCAAACTGTAGTTTCCGCGACCGTCGAAAGACTTTGGGCTGATACCACGAAAATCACGAATTCGAGGAATCGAAATAGCCACTAGCCGATCAAGAAACTCATACATACGTGCACGACGCAAAGTAACCTTTAAACCGATTGGGTAACCGTCACGAATTTTAAAACCCGCAATTGATTTACGAGCAACAGTAACAACCGGCTTCTGACCTGCGATTGCTGTCATGTCGTTGATGGCATTTTCTAAAACCTTCTTGTCACCAACTGCTTCGCCCAGACCAATGTTCAGCGTGATCTTTTGGATACGCGGAGCCTGCATGACGCTCTTGTACGAAAACTCTTCCACTAAGGCTGGAAGTATTTTCTCGTTGTACTCTGTTGCTAGTCTTGTCATCACTTTAACCGTCTAATTTTATGTCGCTCTTGTAAGAGCTAGTCGACTGCTGAATCGTCAGCGTTAAAAAAGCGCTCTTTCTTGCCAGCACTATTAACGCGCACGCCTACTCGTCCACCCTTTTTTGTTTTCGGGTTGAACAAAGCAACATTCGAGATATGTATTGAAGCTTCCTTTTCCTGGATTCCGCCCGGGTCGCCCGCTTGCGGGTTCCCCTTGGCGTGCTTCTTAACCATGTTGACGCCATCGACAATAAGTCGATCTTCCATCACTCTGGCTACCTTTCCACGACGGCCTTTATCTTTGCCGGCGAGTACGATGACATCGTCACCTGATTTAATCAGTTTCATTGCGTGTTACCTACAGTACTTCTGGTGCCAGCGACACAATCTTCATGAACTTCTCGTTTCGTAGCTCTCGGGTAACAGGCCCGAAGATACGAGTACCGATTGGCTCAAGCTTTGCGTTCAAGATGACAGCGGCATTCTGATCAAAACGAATGGCCGAACCGTCAGCACGACGAATGCCTTTACGAGTTCGTACAACAACGGCGTTGTACACCTCACCCTTTTTGACACGACCCCGAGGGATGGCATCTTTGACACTGATCTTTATGACATCGCCTACACGAGCATAACGACGGTGTGACCCGCCCAGTACTTTTATGCACTGTACGCGTCTGGCACCACTATTATCAGCGACATTCAGAACGGTCTGCATTTGAATCATCGGAACGCTACTCTATATTTTTCTATTATCGACTGTCAGCGAACTATTCGCTGGCAGCTTCCAGTACCTTGTCCAGTGTCCAGGATTTGGTCTTGGAAATTGGACGGCACTCTTTGATTTGCACAACATCGCCAATGTTCAGCTCGTTCTGCGCATCGTGTACATGGTACTTCTTGCTACGACGAATGTACTTGCCATACATCGGATGCTTAACTCGACGCTCAACCAAAACAGTGGCTGACTGCATCATTTTGTTACTTAACACGCGGCCAATTTCGGTGCGCTGGAGTTTGTTGTTTTCAGTACTCATGATTTAAGCGCCTGCCGTCTGCTTTTGATTAAGCTCTTTCTGATTAATAATGGTCTTAATACGCGCGATCTGACGGCGCACACGTTTGTGGCTGTGTGGCTTCACTTCCTGACCTGAACCTTGTTGCATACGCAGGTTAAACTGCTCACGAAACAACGCTGACAATTCTGTGTTGAGTTCATCAACAGATTTGTCTCTTAAACTTGCTATATCCGCAGGATTCATTACGCCAAAGTCCTTACAACAAAAGTTGTTGAGATAGGCAGCTTGGCCGCCGCCAGTGCAAACGCTTCACGAGCAATCTCTTCTGAGACGCCTTCCATTTCATAGAGCATTTTGCCTGGCTGAATCTTGGCTACCCAGTATTCAACGTTACCTTTACCTTTACCCATTCGAACTTCGATAGGCTTTTTAGTAACAGGTGTGTCAGGGAAGATGCGAATCCAGATTTTCCCACCACGTTTGATGTGACGAGTCATCGCACGACGTGCAGATTCAATCTGGCGCGCAGTCAGCCGGCCACGATCGTTGGCTTTAAGACCGTATTCGCCAAAGCTGACTTTGTTACCATTAAGCGCAAGGCCGCGATTGCGTCCTTTGTGCTGCTTGCGAAATTTTGTACGTTTTGGTTGTAGCATGCCTTCTCTGCTCTATTCTTTTCTGCTCTTACTCTTAACCGCTTACTTAGTAGTAGTGGCAGCGGCGCTCTTGGCGCGCTTGTCATCAAGATCAAATACTTCGCCGTGACAAATCCACACTTTGATGCCGATAACACCATAAGTGGTATTGGCTTCAGCGGTGCCGTAGTCTATATCAGCGCGCAGTGTGTGCAATGGAACACGACCGTCGTGATACCACTCGCGACGTGCGATCTCAGCACCGTTTAAACGACCTGAAACTGCGATCTTTACTCCTTGTGCACCTAAGCGCATGGTGTTAGTTAAAACACGCTTCATGGCACGACGAAACATCACTCGGCGTTCTAGTTGCTGAGCAACCCCTTCGGCGACCAGTTTTGCGTCGAGTTCTGGTTTGCGAATTTCAGCAACGTTAATTTTGACGTTGTTGATATTTAAACCAAGCTTTGGTGCAAGAGTGCGACGTAAGCGCTCGATGTCTTCACCCTTCTTACCAATAACGATTCCAGGGCGCGCAGAGTGAATGGTGATAACCACGGCTTTTGCCGGACGATCAATCTGGATGCGGCTAACTGATGCGTGAGCGAGCTCTTTCCTTAACAGCTCACGAACCATGATGTCGTCATTCAAATAGTTTGCATAGTCTTCTGACCCTGCATACCAGGTTGAATTCCAGTCCTGAGAAATACCAAGACGAATACCAATTGGATGTACTTTTTGACCCATTCCTGCTTTGCTCCTAACGGTCCGAAACGGTCACAGTGATGTGACTGGTGCGCTTGAGAATACGGTTAGCGCTGCCTTTCGCTCTTGCGCGTAGTCGTTTCATGGTTGGACCTTCGTTCACTTGAACGGCGGCAATTTTTAGTTCGTCGATGTCAGCGCCTTCATTGTGCTCGGCGTTGGCAATAGCACTGTCCACCAGCTTCTTCATGATAGCGCCGGCTTTTTTCTCGCTGAACGTGAGCACTTCAAGTGCACCTTCAACTGGCAACCCGCGAATCTGATCAGCAACCAGACGCACTTTTTGCGCTGAGATTCGCGCGTGCTTTAATGTTGATTCAACTTGCATGACTATCTAACCTTCTTGTCAGCAACATGGCCTTTGTAAGTGCGCGTAGCTGAAAATTCACCCAGCTTGTGACCAACCATGTTTTCAGAAACCAGTACCGGCACGTGTTGCCGACCGTTGTGTACTGCAATGGTCAAACCGACCATATCCGGCAATATCATCGAGCGACGCGACCAGGTTTTAATTGGGCGCTTGCTATTGGCAGCTTTGGCTTCATCAACCTTTTTAACCAGGTGATGATCAACGAAAGGACCTTTTCTTAATGAACGTGGCACGGCTTATTCCTTACTTTTTAGAACGACGACGCACGATCATATTGTCGGTGCGCTTGTTCGAACGAGTCTTATAACCTTTGGTCGGTGTGCCCCACGGGCTAACCGGATGACGACCACCTGAGGTACGGCCTTCACCACCACCATGCGGATGATCAACCGGGTTCATCGCAACACCACGAACCGTCGGACGTACACCACGCCAGCGTTTAGCACCAGCTTTACCCAATTTACGCAAGGCATGTTCACCATTGCCTACCTCGCCGAGCGTGGCGCGACAATCAGACATAACACGGCGCATTTCGCCAGATCGTAATCGCAACGTCGCATACATACCTTCACGTGCAACCAACTGTACCGCTGCACCTGCACTACGCGCGATTTGCGCACCAGCACCGGGCTTTAGTTCAATGCAATGCACTGTTGAACCAACCGGGATATTTGCCAGTGGCAAACAATTACCGGATTTGATTGGCGCTTCGCGACCAGACATGAGTTTGTCACCCGCTGACATGCCTTTTGGAGCGATCACATATCGACGTTCGCCATCGGCGTACTTTAAAAGCGCGATATTTGCTGTGCGATTAGGATCGTATTCCAGGCGCTCAACGATCGCACTAATGCCGTCTTTATCACGTTTAAAGTCAATAACGCGATAACGACGTTTGTGTCCACCACCAATATGACGCTGGGTGATGCGACCTTTGTTATTACGTCCACCTGATTTATGCAGTGCTTCTACAAGTGGCTCATAAGGACCCTCTTTTGAGAGTTCTTTATTGACAACACGAACCTGAAAACGACGACCAGGTGAGGTTGGATTGGATTTAACCAGTGCCATTTTTCTTTATCCCTCAATGCTCATGAAGTCGAGATCTTGACCTTCGGCCAGTCTGACAATTGCTTTACGCCAGTCGGAACGCTTACCCATACTTGCACCAAAACGCTTAGTCTTACCTTTAACGTTGATGATTTGCACGCTCTTGACTTCAACCTTGAACAGCTGCTCTACCGCTTTGCGTACTTCCAGCTTGGTAGCATCGTTTGCAACTTTAAACGCATGGCGTCCCTGCATTTCGGCAGCCGTAGCTGTTTTTTCCGATACGTGCGGTGCCAGAAGAATCTGAAATAAACGTTGATCGTTCACGCTAGACGCTCCTCTAATTGCTTCACTGCAGCAGCAGTCACAACGATGTGCGGGTAACGAACCAAAGCCACTGGGTTCATGCCATCAACATCGAGCACTTGCAAGTTAGGTATGTTGCGACAAGCCAGAAAAACAGATTCGTTAACTTCTTCAAGTAAAACTAATGCTTTGCTAACACCAAGCTCATTTAGCTTCGCTTGCATCGCTTTGGTTTTTGGCTCGCTAATGTCGAGCGAATCAACGATAATCAAACGACCGTCTGTTGCTGCCTGAGACAAAATGGAACGCAGTGCTGCGCGGTACATTTTTTTGTTTACTTTCTGTGTGTAGTCGCGCGGCTTGGCTGCGAAAGTGACACCACCGCCAGCCCAGATAGGGCTTCTGGATGTACCGGCACGAGCACGACCAGTGCCTTTTTGACGCCAGGGCTTGGCACCACCACCGCGAACTTCGGAACGGGTTTTTTGAGCCGCGTTACCTGATCGTCCGGCAGCCAAATAAGCTGTGACTATCTGATGAACGAGACCTTCGTTATAGCTTGCGCCAAACACGGCATCAGATACCGCTACGGTGCCGCCACTGTGGGTTTTGAGATCCATCGGAATCAGCCTTTACTCTTCTTGGTTTTCACTGCAGGCTTGATAATGACGTCTCCGCCTTCAGGCCCTGGAACTGCACCCCTTACCAGGATGACTTCTTTTTCTTGATCGATTTTTATCACAGTGAGGTTTTGCATAGTGCGTTTGCGCGCACCCATGTGACCTGCCATGCGCTTACCTTTGAATACGCGGCCAGGCGTCTGGTTTTGACCTATTGAACCAGGAGCACGGTGTGACAAGGAATTACCGTGAGTGGCATCCTGCATCTGGAAATTGTGGCGCTTAACACCGCCCGCGAAGCCCTTACCAATAGACGTACCAGTGACATCGACTTTTTGACCAGCTTCGAACAGATCAATTCCAACCTCACCACCTACCACCATGGCCTCTTCGTTGAACTCAACGCCTTCAAGGCGGAATTCCCACAAACCACGACCGGCTTCAACGCCCGCTTTGGCGAAGTGGCCAATTTCAGCCTTGCTCAAAGCACTTGTTTTTTTGGAACCAGTGGTAATTTGCACAGAGTCGTAGCCGTCAACATCGGCTGTCTTGCGCGCGGTAATACGATTGGGTTGCACATGGATAACGGTGACGGGCTGTGAAATGCCAGTGTCATCGAAAATACGTGTCATGCCAACTTTTTGGCCTAGAACACCAAGTGTCATTTTTATCTCCGCCATAAAACCCTCGACATTACGCTTGCTCGCGAAGCGAGTTAGCGGGTCCATCGAAAGCTGACTTGTAACGACCAATAACTTCCCGCCTGATTACGGCGTGGTTTCTCTGGTCTTAGCTCGTTGCCTGCTGGTTTTCTGACTTTGTCAAAACCTATCAAGCACAAAAACCGGCAGTCACCGCTTGAGCGTCTCGCTCCAGCTGCGAACCCCGGTTTTTAAGGATAATTTCTTGCCTCGCAGAAATGGGATTAAACATTCCGGCGTGAGGTAGCCCGCAAGTATATCAGGGAAAAATCGCTTGTGCTACAGAATGTTTACAAATATTACCTGCCATTATGCTTCCTGCGGAAAAGGCATCTTGACGGGCCGTATAGGGGCCGTGTGGTTAGTCGGCTACACGTTCTGGTTTTGTTAGCAAACCTCGGAGGAACATTGGCGCGACAAACCCTAAAATTGCCGCAACCCACAACCCGATGGCTATGGGAGATGAGAACAAATACAGCGGATCGCCATCGGACAGCACCATGGCGCGGCGCAGATTATCTTCCATGTTTCCACCGAGCAGAATGCCCAATATCACCGGCACAGTGGGCACATCGAGTTTTCGCAGCACATAGCCCAGCACCCCAAAGCCGACCATCAGCAATAGATCGAAATAACTGCCGGACAGCGAGTAAATGCCTACAAACGAGATCATGGTGACGCCAGGCAGTAGAATCCAGGCAGGTACCTGCAGAATACGCACAAAAAAGCTCACCAGCGGCACATTCATTAGCAGTAAAACGACATTTGCGATCAATAATGAAGCGATCAGGCCCCAAACGACTTCTGGCCTATCAGTAAACAGAGTCGGGCCTGGCGTAATATTCAGCGTCATTAACAAGGCAAGCAATACGGCAGTGGTTCCTGAACCGGGCACGCCCAGCGTCAGCATGGGCACCAACGCACCACCGGCAGCAGCATTGTTGCCAGCTTCCGGTGCGGCAACACCTTTTGCCACACCGGTACCGAAACCACCGTCTTTGCCAGAAATCGCTTTTTCGCTCATGTAGGCCAGGAAGCTTCCCAATGACGCCCCGGCGCCTGGCAGAATTCCGGCGACAAAGCCAACCAGACTGCAGCGCAACATCGTCCACTTAACGTGGAATATGTCTTTCCAGGGAACCCTGACTTTATCAAGCTTGACGCCAATCGATGAATTTTTGCCATGGCCCTCAATAAAGAAAAACACCTCTGCTATGGCGAATAAGCCAACAATAGCAACCAGAAAATCAATGCCATCCATAAGATGAAGGCCGCCACCGGTAAAACGCGGCAGGCTTGTGCCGTTGTCTAAACCAATAGTCGATATACCCAAACCAATGCAGGATGCAATGGCCGCCTTTGCCTGATTGTTTGATGCGACACCACCGAGCGTACAAAAAGCCAGTAGGTATAAAGCAAAATATTCTGCCGGCCCAAACTGATAAGCAACCCGTGCCAGCATGGGCGCCAGTAACAACAGGCCAAACGTTGCTAACAACGCGCCGACAAAAGACGCAACACCGGACAGGACCAGGGCATCACCAGCACGACCTTGCTTGGCCATGGGATACCCATCGAGCGTAGTCATGAGTGCCGGTTCATCGCCCGGTATGTTTAATAAAATGGAACTGATTCGACCGCCATACATAGCGCCGTAATAAACACTGGTCATCAGCACCAAAGCTGATGTTGCATCAAGCCCCAGCGTAAATGTTATGGGGATTAGGATGGCAACACCGTTTGACGGACCAAGTCCAGGTAGCGCGCCAATGATGGTGCCGAGAAAGCAACCGACGATGGCGAGCATTAATGTGTATGGAGATAAGGCGATTGAAAAACCCAGCGCCAGATTTGACCAGATGTCCAACATAGTTTTTACCGGTAGCTTCTACGCAAACTTTTTAAATAAAGAATGCTTTAGGAAAGGCAACAAGTCCTAAACCAAGTGCGAACTTGAACAACAAGAACAAACCTGCTGATAGTCCGACACCGGTTATTAGTGCTGGCCCCGCACGACTGGAGATTTGATAACTTAAAATAGCCGCAGTTATAGCTGTGGGTATGATAAAACCCAACGGCTTTAGCGCATAGGCATACGCAACGAGCACAATAAGCGCAACACACAGTGAGATTAAGGATCGCATTCCAGGCCACTGCGGACTGGGGTCGGGCCTGAACATCATCACCAGAGCACTTAGTGCGGCGACACACCCAATGATAATAGGAAAAGTTTTTGGACCCACAGGGTCGCTAAGAAAACTGGTTTGCACTTGAGTGGCGCTTGCAATATATGCAAGCGCCACCATCAGTGTTACCAGCCCGAACAGCCGGTCACTCATGACTACTGAATAACGCCGATGTCTTTAGACAGCTGACGTACTTCTTCTACAACACCATCGATGTATGACTGGAAGTCACCACCGACTTTAGTGAACGGTGCAAGACCGTTAGCAACCATGGCTTCTTTCCATTCATCCGAATCAGCTACTTGTTGTAGTCGATCTGCCCACATATCAAACGTCTCATCGCTAATACCTTTAGGCACGTACAATCCACGCCAGTTAACGGCAACAACATCAAAACCCTGCTCTTTTGCAGTTGGAATATCATCAAAGCCTGGTACACGCTCTTCAGTTAAAACGGCCAGTGCGCGAATTTCGCCAGCTTTTAAGAAGCCAACAATTTCAGACATATCGCCTGTCATCGCTTGGGTAAATCCACCAACGGTTTGCGTAATGGCATCTGCACCACCGTCAACACCAATGTATTTGACTTTAGTGATGTCAGTAAAACCAACACGCTGAAGAAGCATGAGTGGCTTCAGGTGATCAAAACCACCTACAGCTGATCCACCCGCAAAAGCAACTGAAGCAGGGTCTGCTTTAACAGCATCAAGCAATTCGCCCAGATTTTGGTAAGGGCTGTCTTTGGCTACAACGATAACGCCAGGGTCAGCGCCAATGGCTCCAACAAATCGAACGTCAGCAGCAACCTTACCGGCATAAGCGTTTTGCGCTAAACGAGTTGATGTCGCTGATGATGCGGCAACGATTAAGTCAGCGTCTTCATTGCGTTCTGCGACAACATGGTTGAACGCAAGACCACCACCAGCACCGGCCATATTAGTAACCTGAATTGGCTTATCAACCGCGCCAATGTCATGCATGATTTTACCGATGCTTCGGCAAGTGAAATCCCAGCCACCACCGGGGTTTGCAGGGGCGATGCATTCTGCGGCTTGCGTTGTGCCCACAGCGCCAAACGAACCGATGCCCAGCAGCACGCTGGCAGCGATTGATCTTTTTACATTAAGATTCATACTTAATTTCATTCTTTTTCCTCTCTTCCAAGTTTGGAGTCAATACGCAATAAACAATATTGCTACCGCTAGCTTACGACATTTTATGCTGGATTTACACGACTTGGTAGCCCCATTACGCATCAGGCAGCCCTAATCCCATAAATCTGGCCCTAAGCGCTTTAACGCTGGCAGCACTTTAAAATACATGCGCAGCATATTCAGCCTGGAAGGTGCAGAGCCTGTGGAGGCAAGCCTGTGAAAAAACGAATCATCAAAAGCCGGGACAGCTCGAATTTTGTCAACGATCTCATGGAAGCGCGCCCAGCTGGGTTCGTGCATCAGAGAGGACGAGGATGACATTGACTTTTGTAAGCAGTCAAGCAAGTGCGCCATTTTTTCAAAGTGAAGCATTTCTGGTACATCGCTAGCGGTGTGGTAATACCATGGCGTGCCACTGGATATAAACGTAAACGGCACGCCGATATTCCTGAACCTGCCGTAGTCACTTCTTGGCACGCACGTACCAACCGGCTCTACAAACAACATGGGTAAATGATGAATGTCCAAATGTTTTGATTGTAAGCACGGCAAGGCCGGACCAAATTGAAAGTACACATCTTCAAACCCTGGCATGAGTGCACCGCCAACCAAATCCAGAATGATCGCTTTGCTTAAAGGCTTATCGTACTGAGCTGCAAATGCTCGTGACCCTTTGGTACCACCATAGCCAAAGGTTTCTTCGTAGTCGAAAAAAACGAAAGTCATGGGTATGTCAGTTTTAGCGCGAGCCAATAACGCCATAACAATTGCCACCGCAGATGCGTTGTCGTCAGCACCCGGACCTGAACTGCCGCGTGTGTCGTAATGCGCACCCACCAGAATTCGAGGCTGCACTGAACTTGTATACCCTACCTCTGCGTAAATGTTTTTGCATTGACCAAACGGAATCGCAAAAAAGGTTTGTATTTGTGCTTCATGACCGCACGACACTATAAAGTCAGTTAAGAACTCCTGCGTACGTTTATAACCTGTTGAGCGAGGTCGCCTGTTGTCGACGCACAGTGTGGCGATATGTTCTTTGAGCTCATTGATTGCAACGTTGGTATTCACTGGACTCACTAGCGATGATAACTTCATCACAGTATACGGCGCTTGATCGGTTAACATGCTTAGCAAACTTGAATTCCACACCGCTCAAGCCGATACAGTCCCTAGATGGCGCTCCATAGTTATATGCGCCCTACCGGTGGAGAGCATTAAGTGATACCAATTGAACGTGCAGAAGTATTCTGGCTGAACACGCACGAGTTTTTACCATCCAAGCCTGTCGCAGGGGCGCAAAGCAAGCCGTTAGGTGCAGAGGATATTCAAAGGCTCTCTCGCATCAAAGATTTTGATATCGATGAGCGATTAGCTCAGGATTTTGCCGAACAAGACAATGTAGGTATTGGCATTTTCGTTGACAAAAAACTGGCTGGCCTGTCATTGTTCTGTGCAGGGGAAGTACCTGCCAGGTACAACCGTCAACACGAAAACTTTAATGGAGTCGCGGTGCAACTACCACCAGGTTCACGCTGTTTATACAAAGCCATTGTGCTACCACAGTTTAGAGGCCAGCGACTGCATTCTGCCGTGGTTAGATTTGCCATTGAGCACATGGGCAAAGACACTGTCCACACTATCGTGACCACCTGTGATGTTGTCAATAAGGCCTACATTAACAGCACGCTTGGCCAGGGCTTTGAACGAGTGGGGAAAACTATGGAGCTTTGTATTTTAGGAAAGTCAATTTATAAACTGCCTAAACCGATCGATTCATTGACGGGCGAATCGTCTAACGATGCTGATGAAGATGGGTGTATCGTTCTGTCGAAGGCCGCTTAAGGTTTGACGGGTGACGGGGTCAGGTCTTTGATTTTCAGGGGAGACGGGGTCAGGTCTTTGATTTTGGGTTTGACGGGGTCAGGTCTTTGATTTTGGATGATGAAAGGCACATGATGAACGTGAGTTTCAATTGATACTTACGTTCATTATTTTACTCTCAACGTCCAAAATCAAAGACCTGACCCCGATTATTAATTCAGTTTGATCTGAACATCAACACCTGCTGCCAAGTCTAATTTCATTAACGCATCAACTGTTTTTTCAGTTGGGTCAACAATGTCCATCAAACGCTTGTGGGTACGAAGCTCGTACTGGTCACGGGCGTCTTTGTTAACGTGTGGTGAAATCAAAACCGTGAAACGCTCTTTTTTGCTAGGCAATGGAATCGGTCCGAGAACACGAGCACCAGTGCGCTTTGCAGTTTCAAGAATTTCCTTGGCTGAGCGATCAATCAAACGATGATCGAATGCTTTCAGACGGATACGTATTGTTTGACTGGATGCCATATTAATTACTCAAGAATTTTAGCAACAACACCCGCACCAACGGTTCGGCCACCTTCGCGTATCGCGAATCGCAAGCCATCTTCCATTGCTATCGGGTTGATCAGGGTTACCGTGATTTTCACGTTGTCACCCGGCATGACCATCTCTGTGCCTGACGGCAACTCCACCGCGCCGGTTACATCCGTTGTACGGAAGTAAAACTGAGGACGGTAGTTTGAGAAAAATGGTGTGTGACGACCACCTTCATCTTTACTCAACACGTAAATCTCTGCTTCGAACTTCGTGTGCGGTGTGATCGTACCGGTGTGACACAACACCTGGCCACGCTCTACATCTTCACGCTTGGTACCACGCAGCAGCACACCAACGTTATCCCCAGCTTCACCCTGGTCGAGTAACTTTCGGAACATCTCAACACCGGTTACTGTGGTTTTCTCAGTGTCTTTGATGCCGACGATTTCGATCTCTTCGCCAACCTTGACAACACCACGCTCAACACGGCCGGTGACCACCGTACCGCGACCCGAGATTGAAAACACATCTTCAATCGGCATCAGGAATGGCTGGTCCACTGGACGCTCTGGCATCGGGATGTAGTTATCCAACGCATCCATCAGCTTGTCGATCGCAGGACGTCCGATGTCTGATGTATCACCTTCGATCGCTTTCAACGCAGAACCTGTGATGATCGGCGTATCGTCGCCCGGGAATTCGTAGCTGTCGAGCAGCTCACGCACTTCCATTTCTACCAGCTCCAGTAGTTCTGCATCATCAACCATGTCCGCTTTGTTCAGGAACACAACGATGTACGGCACACCAACCTGACGGGCAAGCAAAATGTGCTCACGAGTCTGAGGCATCGGACCATCGGCCGCAGATACAACCAGAATCGCACCGTCCATCTGCGCTGCACCGGTGATCATGTTCTTCACATAATCAGCGTGGCCCGGGCAGTCTACGTGGGCGTAGTGCCGGTTGTCTGATTCATATTCAACGTGCGCTGTGGCGATCGTGATACCACGGGCTTTTTCTTCCGGCGCGTTGTCGATCTGGTCGTAGGCTTTCGCCTCACCACCCATCTTTTCCGCCTGACATATTGTCAAAGCCGCTGTTAATGTTGTTTTACCGTGGTCAACGTGGCCGATTGTGCCAACGTTTACGTGCGGTTTCGTTCTTTCAAATTTTTCCTTAGACACCTGTCACCCTCATCATTCAACAGCCACCCGCGCGGCTGGTAGGTTGCGAATCATACAGCACCGGGCAACTTTTCGCCCGAAACTCGTTATAAATTAAGTACGTTTTTGGCTACTGCCTGAGATGGAACCTCATATCGTTCAAATTCCATCGAATATACGGCCCTTCCCTGGGTCGTTGAGCGCAAAATATTCGAATAGCCGAACATTTCTGCTAACGGCACATCAGCTCGGACAACCTTGCCCGCAGGCTGATCTTCCATGCCGTGAACAACGCCGCGCCGACGGTTCAGATCGCCCATCACGTCGCCCATGTAATCTTCCGGTGTGACCACTTCAACCCGCATTATCGGCTCCAGCAAGGCAGGTTCTGCTTCCAGCGAGGCCGCTCGAACACCCATATTGCCGGCGATCTTGAACGCCATCTCGTTCGAGTCTGTTTCGTCGTACGAACCATCATAAAGCGTGACCCGAACATCAACCACCGGATACCCACCTAAAGATCCATTGGCAAGCTGGTCCCGCACGCCTTGCTCGACCGCCGGGATAAATTCTGCGGGGATGGCAGCCGGGGCGATTTCGCTGACAAATTCGATACCATCACCACGCTCAAGCGGCTCAACTCGCAGCCACACATGCCCGTACTGCGCAGAACCTCCACCAGTCTGAGCTGTGCGTTCAAACTTGCCTTCTGCTTCGACCTTTTTCGTCATAGTTTCGCGGTAAGACACTTGCGGGTTACCGACGTTGGCTGCCACCGAGAATTCTCGCTTTAGTCGATCAACAATAATATCCAGGTGCAGTTCGCCCATACCACTGATGATGGTTTGACCTGAATCTTCATCGGTGTGTACGCGAAAAGATGGGTCTTCACGAGACAATCGGCCGAGCGACTTTGCCAGCTTGTCTTGATCGGCCAAAGTTTTTGGCTCCACTGCCACCGATATAACCGGCTCAGGGAATTCCATTTTCTCCAGTGTTATCTGATCTTTCTGCGTACAGAGCGTGTCACCTGTTACACCCTCTTTAAGGCCGACCAGAGCCGCGATATCGCCTGCGTAAAGTTCTTTGATTTCTTCGCGGTTGTTGGCATGCATTAATAACAGCCGTCCAATACGCTCTTTTTTGCCACGCACCGGGTTGTAGACCATGTCACCGGCTTTCACCGAACCCGAATACACACGGATAAATGCAAGCGAACCAACAAAGGAGTCGTTAGCGATCTTAAACACCAGAGCTGAGAACGGTGCTTTGTCGTCTCGTTCTCGCGTACCCTCTTCACCGTCCGGCAAGATGCCAGTCACTGCAGGAATATCGTTTGGCGCTGGCAGAAAATCGATAATAGCGTCGAGTAAGCTTTGCACGCCTTTGTTCTTGAAAGCCGACCCACACAGTGCTGGCACAATCTCACCAGCAATGGTTCTGGCGCGCAAGCCCTGCAGGATTTGTTCGTTGTTGAGTTCGCCCGACTCAAGATAGGTTTCCATCAGCTCGTCCGAGCCTTCAGCAGCAGCTTCGATCATTTGTTCGCGATAAAGGACAGCATCGTCAGCGAGCTCTGCTGGTATGTCTTGTTCTTCGTAAGTTATGCCTAAATCTGACTCGTTCCAGATAATGGCTTTCATGCGCATTAAATCAACGACGCCAGCAAAAGTGTCTTCTGCACCAACTGGCAATTGCAATGGAACCGGTGTGGCACCCAAGCGATCTTTGATTTGCTCAATGACTCGCATAAAGTCAGCACCTATGCGATCCATCTTATTAACGAATGCCAGACGCGGCACGTTGTATTTATTGGCTTGACGCCAAACAGTTTCGGATTGCGGCTCAACACCACCAACAGAATCGAACACGGCAACTGCCCCATCCAACACACGCAGTGAGCGCTCAACTTCAATCGTGAAGTCAACGTGACCCGGAGTATCGATAATATTAATGCGGTGTTTTTTGCGGTCTTTATCCATCCCCTCCCAGAAGCAAGTCGTTGCTGCCGAGGTGATAGTGATTCCGCGTTCCTGTTCCTGCTCCATCCAGTCCATGGTGGCAGCACCGTCGTGAACTTCGCCTATTCTGTGCGAAACACCGGTGTAATAGAGGATGCGTTCAGTGGTGGTCGTTTTGCCGGCATCAATATGAGCCATGATGCCGACATTGCGATATAACGATATTGGTGTGGTACGTGCCACTTTTGGGGCCCTTTTGTACTACACCAACTTACACTACCAACGGTAGTGTGAGAATGCTTTGTTTGCTTCTGCCATGCGATGAACATCATCGCGCTTTTTAACTGCGGTGCCGCGTTTTTCAGCTGCATCGGAAAGCTCGCCTGCCAGCTTTAACATCATGGATTTTTCACCACGCTTGCGCGCAGCTTCTATAACCCAACGCATGGCCAGTGCATTACGTCGAACCGGACGAACTTCAACCGGTACCTGATACGTTGCACCACCGACTCGGCGTGATTTTACTTCGACCGCGGGACTAACATTTTCAAGCGCAAGTTCGAGAGTTTCAACTGGGTCAGCAGAACCCTTTTCTTTCATAACATCCAGGGCGCCGTAAATAACGCGCTCAGCAACGGCCTTTTTACCGTCCAGCATCATGATGTTGATAAACTTGGCCAGTTTGACACTACCGTACTTAGGGTCTGGCAGGATTTCGCGTTTAGGGGCTTCGCTTCTACGTGACATGTTTTAATAATCCGTTTATGACTTAGGCTTTTTAGCGCCGTACTTCGAACGACCCTGACGACGTGAATCCACGCCCTGGGTATCGAGGCTGCCGCGAACCGTGTGATAGCGAACACCAGGTAAGTCCTTTACACGACCACCGCGAATCAGCACCACCGAGTGCTCCTGAAGGTTGTGCCCTTCACCACCGATGTAGGAAGTCACCTCAAAACCATTGGTCAATCGGACTCGAGCCACTTTACGCATCGCCGAGTTCGGCTTTTTAGGTGTGGTTGTGTACACACGAGTACATACACCACGACGCTGTGGACAAGCTTGCAATGCAGGAACATTAGATTTTTCTGCTTTGCGTTTGCGCGGTTTGCGCACCAATTGGTTGATCGTTGCCATTAACTAACCGTCTGTTTTCTCTGCTAAAAAGCAGGCATTTATGCACCTTTGGGGTTTTAACCCTGGGGCGCGAATAAGTGGAAAATACGAAATAAATCGGCCTTCCGGAATGAAAGACAGGCCGCAAAGTGCGGCCTGTTTTCGAGCTGCGGAATTATAGGTAATTATGGGGGATGTGTCAACGTGCTACGACTGATAAGTGATCTCGACTTTTTTGACTGAGTCTCGATCAGCCATGGCATTACGATGGGCGAGCACTTTGGGGTATTTCTGTGGGTCCACGCCATCGGCCTCCATCCACGATGCAATACGATACAGATACGGGTCGCTGATGCTGAAGTCGTCACCATGCACCCACTGCCCCTTTAGCATCTCTTTTTCTATTAATTCAAAACACGCAGAGAGCGTTTTAGGTACGTCGGCCGTCATGGCTTTTTGTGCCGCTTCGTCATCGGTCCAGCGCGAACCACGCATCTTATGGGCGTGAGCCACATGAACTGTGGAACACAGGTAGCTATTGAAAGCCTGAATTTGCGCGTATTCGAACGGATCTGTGGGCAGCGCCAATGAAGAATCAGGTGCTAATTGTGCGATGTAGGTCAGTATTGCCGGTGTTTCGGTGATGATACCTTGATCAATAACCAATGCTGGCACCCGTGCTTTGGGGTTTAATTTCAGGTATTCGGGGCTGGTTTGTTGTTGCTGCGCGAAATCCAGCTCGATACGCTCGTAGGGCAGCCCTGATTCCTCCAAAGCTATATAGGTGGCGATGCCTATGCTGGTTTTGGAGGTGTAGAATTTTATGCTCACCGGTGACTCATCCTTTGGTTATGTGCACTAGTGTAAGTGGACAGCATGGTCTAGCCTCACCATGCCACGAAAGCTTACGGAATTATGACGAACTTATACAAGCTTGACAATTTCATTACCCGTAGAATAAGCATTATCAGCATCGCCATCAGTGGTTCTGCCTTGAGGCTGATTACAATAGTCGTGCTGGGTGGTCTTCTAACCCAGGCATGTAGCAGTAGCTCTGATATCGTAGAACCTCCCATAATCGACCACAGCGAACTGATTAGCAGCTTGGATCTGGAAGATTCAGGATTTATGGGACTGGTGCCAATACTTGAACCGCGTATTTTGATCTCACACACGTCCCTGCATTGGTTCCGCAGCGAGACAGCTGAGTATTGGAAAAGCTGGAACACTGCTGATGGAAGCTTGTTGCAATCGCAAACCGTGAAGTCAGGCTTGGGGGATTGTTCTGACTTTTTGGATGTGGCTTGGACAAGTGTTACTCACAGTGGAACACAATCCGTCTTCACTGAGGCGCTCGGCGTCCTGTGCCGATTTAATCTGAGTAATTATTCGAGAACTAGCGCCACTTTGAACTTCGCTACCGCTTTTTGGCTCCCCCAAGTGATATCTACCGAAGGCTCAAAGGTATTCTTGTTTGAGCGAGACTTTGAAGAGGATTTAGACTGGAATAACACCCACGAATTCGACAGCACAACATTGCAAGAAACTCGAGAGCCTTTCCCTAATTCATAGGCAGAATTCATTTATCCGCTGTAGATTACTCCATTGTGCAAGTAAGCCTGGACTTTGAGTTTAGACTGGGTAACCGAGGCATTGATGGTGACGCTGACGCTGACTCTGACTCTGGTGTTGGCAGATTTAGCGCATCAGAATCAGGGAACATTATGGCCATCGGCTCCAAAGGCGGCGACGGGCACATTCGATTTATCGCACTTCCCAGTGGTATTGTTATCGGTGATGTACCGACGTAGAAACCGCTTTCTTCGCCTCGCAGAGGTTCAGGCAAATTTCGGTTGACGGCTCAGTCGCAACGGCTGAAGAGGACGGTGTGCTGCACGTTTATGATTTGACTGGCAGAAGTACAATTACTGTTTTTCAGCCAGAATAATTAGCCTTTATTCAAGACCAAGCGCCTCTTTGCGCTTGTTCGCCCAGGTACGCAATATCTGGTCGATCGCTAAACCAATAAACGCAACACAAAACCCTAACACCAGCCCGTTGCCCACACCTTGCCTATCCGAAAGCGAGCCCAGTATTAACTGACCTAAGTCGTCGGTGCCAATAAGCGCACCGATGATAACCATAGCGAGTGCGAAAACCACCGTTTGATTAATACCTAAGGCCATGTGTGGAAATGACAGTGGTAATTCGATGGATGCCCAGCGTTGAAAACGATTAACACCCGACATGGATCCTGCATCGTGCAGGGACTGCGGCACACTTTGTAATCCAATCACCGTATAGCGCGCTGCTGGAATAGTTGCGTAAACGACGATCGCAATCAGCACTGACGTATCGGTTACCCCGAAAAGCATCATGACCGGAATCAGATAAATAAACGATGGAAAGGTCTGAAACGTATCGCACCACGTTAGTAAGATGCGAGCGGATGTTTTGTGTTGTGCGCACAAGGTACCCATCACAATGCCGATAAAACCAGAAATCAGAACCGCCATGGTCATAAGATAAGAGGTGATTAGCGCTCGGTCCCACCATTCAGTTAAAGCGATAAACAACAAGTACCCTCCAACAATCAATGCTGATCGCCAGCCACCGACAATGAAACCTGTGCCCATAGCTAATGTGAACGTTGCTATCACTGGCATTGCAAGAAAGGCTTTTTTTACAGGCTGCAGAACATCAACGATAAACCACTCATTAAAACCTTTCAGCGCATAAAAAAAAGTGTCCCACATCCAGTCCACCCCCGCTTGCCAAAAGGGCTCGGTCGTGATGCCTTTATTGTGCGGAATCAAATACAGGTAGTTGAACCCGTCTTTAAATATAAACGAGCCAAGCCATGCGATGGCAATTCCTATAAAGAATACCACCAAAAACCAAATCGAATATTTATGTCGCTGTTTAAATGATTGATCAGCAAAATAATCGGTTTGTTTATTTGCCCAGGCCAGAGAAAGTCTGTCTAACACAATCGCAATTAATACTATGCAAACGCCAATCTCAAGCGCAAGCCCGATACGCAATCGATTCAATGCAATGAGCAAGTCATTACCGAGTCCTTTCGCACCAATCAATGACGCAATAACCACCATGGCCAGACACTGCATAATGACTTGATTAACACCAATGAGGATATCGCGACGTGCGGTCGGGATAAGAACACGACGTAACAACTGCCAATTGGTACAACCAGTCATTAACCCTGCTTCTTTGACTTCTGGTGGTACTTTTTTTAAACCCAGTATGGTCAAACGCACCATGGGCGGGGTGGCAAATATAATGGTGGCAATAGCACCCGCATGATCACCAATACCAAAAAACACCATGACCGGTATTAAGTACGAGAAATGCGGCATGATCTGCGCAACATTGAGCAGTGGATTTAAAATGGTTTCGACCGTCTTGCTTCTGTACCCCCACACACCTAGAACCAGGCCAATGATAATCGCCGTTGGTGCAGCTATCAGAACAAAGGATAATGTCTGCATTGACGGTTCCCATTGTCCGAACACGGCTATATACACAAATGTAAAACCGGTGAACAAGGCAAGACCCATCCCGCTCAATGCGTAGCCAAGGATAATGCCGCCGGCAGCAACCACAGTCCAGGGCAGTCCGGGCCAGCGCGCCCATTGATTCTCTGTGGCCCAATCCCAACTGGTAAACGTGACAATGGTCTTAACACCACCGAGCATGAGTTCGCGAACAAACTCTATTAAAAACAATATAAACCCTGATATACCTCGGGTAATTTGCCGCATGACCGGCTGCTTTTCGTACTCTTCTATATCCGGGTCATAGACATCGACCGGCCACCATTCAAACATGAGATAGTCCGCCGAATCATTTATCCACACTGGTAATTGCGCCAACAATGGGGGAAGGCGCCAGAGCCAACTGCCATCAGTGGCTGGCACAAACAGGCACATAAGAACAAACACAATCAGCAGCAACAAAAATTGCAGTGGTTTTCGCTCCTGCAGTTGCTCCATCATACTGACTGCCCTACACCCTCAGCTGATCGACCTCCGAATAACACACTAACGACTTTCGAGGCTCGAACGGTTCCGACGATCTCACCCCTGTCATCCACAACTGATAACGGTGTACCAGCATTGAGAACGACTTCCGCAACCGTTTCAATGATCGCATCTTTGGATATGCGCAAGTCTCCGACAGCCTCTGACGGATTAACCGGTTCCATCACCGTTTCTATTTTCAGCACTTTTTCACGTGGCACTTCTTCGGTGAATTTTCTAACGTACTCGGTGGCAGGGTTAAGCACGATGTTGGCGGGTGTATCGAGTTGCTCAATAACACCGTCTTTCATAATGGCAATTCGATCGGCGAGGCGTAAAGCCTCATCGAAATCGTGTGTGACAAATAAGATGGTCTTACTTAACACGCCTTGCAGGCGCAAGAATTCATCCTGCATTTCTTTTCTTATGAGCGGGTCCAGCGCTGAAAACGGCTCATCGAGAAACCAGATATCCGGCTCAATCGCCAATGAGCGAGCAATACCTACCCGTTGCTGCTGCCCGCCAGAGAGCTCACGAGGGAAATAATTTTCGCGTCCGGATAAACTCACCAAGTCGATCATTTCTGATGCGCGTTGAATGCTATCGGCAGTGCTAACACCTTTGACCTGCAATGGAAAAGCAATGTTTTCCAGAACAGTTTTATGCGGCAGCAAGGCAAAGCTTTGAAATACCATGCCCATTTTGCTGCGGCGTAGCTGAATGAGCTTTCTGTTCTTCATCGAGGTAATATCTTCACCGTCAATGAATATTTTGCCAGCGGTGGCTTTGGTCAGCCTGGAAATGCAACGAAGTAGCGTGGACTTGCCAGAACCAGAGAGCCCCATAATTATAAGGAGTTCGCCTGGGTAGACTTCAAACGATGCGTTGTTAACCCCTACTATGCATCCGCTGGCCTGGAATTTTGCCGCATCGACGACACCGCCGGATTCTTGCAGCATCCTTTTAGCGTTGTCACCGAATATTTTGTATACGTTTTCGCAGCGGATAACCGGTTTATCTTGCGTTGAAGTTTCGGATGACATAAAAACTTTTCGCTATCCCAATAAATTCGACGTCGGTATAACAAACCCCCTGAGACGAAAAAGTCTCAGAGGGCTTATTTATTGAGCTTACTTAGTCCACGGCATCCAGACGGCTTCGTTATCTTTCAGCCATTTCGCTGCAGCGTCTTTATGGTCCATCTTGTCAGTGTCGACCAAGGCTGCCATTTGACCAATCTGCGTGGTAGAGAAGTCCAGCTTGGAGAATGCTACATACGCAGCAGGGTGGGTTTTAGGAAATTTATAGTTAGCTGCTTTCTTCAACCAGCCTTTTGGAGACCCACATTTTCCGTCGCCACCATCTTCTTTACGACAGCCATCTTCGTACGGTGGAAACTCGATGAACGTAAAACCATCTGCATCAGTAAAATTAGGCGTCCAGTTAAAAACGATCGTACCGCGCCCTTCTTTCTTGGCTGATGCCAGCTCTGTCCAAAGCGCATCAGCACCACCGGCAAACTTGACTGTCCAATTCTCTGCCAGTCCTAATGCTTCAAGGCGTTCCGGCATAAGGTCACCGTGCCAGCTTTGCGGGCCTTCCAGCCAACGGCCTTTACCATCAGAATCTGGGGTCGTGAAATTGGCATGGCAATCTTTCAATGCTTCCCAATTAGGCAATCCAGGACACAGGTCTTGCTCAATAACCCAATTCGGTACGCCCATTTCTTCGAGAGTGGTTGCAGAGTGAGTACCCGCATCAATAACGCCGCCTTTGGCCATGGCGTTATAGAACGACTTGCCGAAAGTTGACTGCCAAACTTCATGGGAGATAGTCACGTCCCCGTTTCGGATTGACTCGTATACGGCCTGCGAATCTGCGGGTACGTATTCGACATTACTACCCATGCTTTCAAACATGCCGCCGATAACATAGGCCATGACAACTTGACTGGACCAATTATGGATCGGAATAACGATTGGTGCCGTGCTGTCCTGAGCTTTGACGACACCCGAAATACTCAGCAGTGAAACACAGCCTGCGACCACAAGTGGTCGAATGGACTTTAAAGTTCTCATCTTCATAACTTCCCCTTTCCTATCTGATTTTTGCTTGTAGTCGGCGATGTGTAGCACCTCACTGACCGTTAAGTTGCTCCATTCCACGATTACCGTTCGACATCAGAACAGCACCCAGCGAAAGTACCACTTTTGTTCCAGACAGACAAATAAAAAAACCAATTATCAACAAATTGACCATTTTGGATTATTTTTGGCTCGGTTTTGCAGTCAAACTTGAAAGATATTAAGCTGCACTAAATCAACTCGCGTTTATCTCAATAAAACAAGTCGGCGCGACTTTGCGTTCAACATGTGCTGCTCGCATTCGGCCAGTGAAAATTGAGCAACCCCCTTATAACGAGTGATGTTTGCACTGTTAGTGGATTGCCCGGACGCAATTGAGTCGGCTTTTAACAATGTTGCTAACTCATCGGGCGACCATGCGAATGTTGCTTGAGGTCCAGCGTCACCTATTCGAAACAGGGGAAGTTTGATCAGTGACAAGAAGCCACTGAATACCAGGGGTTGATAGTAACGATTAAAGAACGATAACAATAATGCACTTGAGTGCGCACCATCGATATCCGGGTCCATCAGAATGCATACGGAAGAAAACGGCAAGTTTTTGATATCGAGGGTTTTGTCAAAACCACAACCCAATACATCGATAAGTTGCTGGCATTCGACGTCCGCCAGAACGCTTGATATGAGGTGCTTATTGACATTCAGTAGCTTGCCTTGTACGGCGTGAACCTGATGCTGGTTTCGGTTAATGGCTTTTGTTAAGTTAAGCTTGGCTGATTTTCCTTCGACAATTAAAAGCTCAGGTTTTTTCATTCGCATTTAATTTAAAAAAGGCCGGCGCTATGCCGGCCCCTAATACTTAAATTAGCCATGCGAAGCACAGCAATAAGCTATGCGCTAGTTAACGACTTTTTCTTACCTTTCTGCACAAGGCCAAGCACAAACAACAACGCAACGGCACCACACACGGCAGTGATGATTGAACCAATCAGGCCACCACCTGCGCTTAGTCATGTTGCGCCATCCATCCAAAATCAAAGACCTGACCCCGTTGTCCTGACCCCGTTGTCCCTGAAGGCTTCGCTTAGCTTGCGCTGCCTTCTGCTCCTCCTTCGCCATCACTTGGTGGTACTTCAGCTGTAGGCGGCACCAATGGCGCTGGCGCTTCAGCAGCTGGAGTTGCGTCACCAAGTCCTTCGAGCAGTATGGCTGGTACGGCTTCTTCGCCACTGCCGATAAGGGCTGACTCTTGCTCAACCACTTGATCAAAAGCATCATCGATATCCAGCTTCGCGCGACGCTTGCGTCGTTCGTTGTGGAACGCCAGGCCAGTACCAGCAGGCACCAGTCGACCAACGATAACGTTCTCTTTCAAGCCACGTAAGTCATCCCGTGCTCCGCGAACCGCAGCGTCTGTGAGTACGCGTGTGGTTTCCTGGAACGAAGCTGCCGAAATAAACGACTCGGTTACCAGCGATGCTTTGGTTATACCCAACAACAGGTTGTCGAATGTCGCAGGTTCTGCATCCGGCTTTTCAGCCAGCATAGCTTCGTTAATCTCTTTGACTTTCGAGTAATCAACTTGCTCACCGCGCAATAGGCGTGTATCCCCTGCCTGATTGATTTCAACTTTACGCAGCATCTGTCGAATAATAACTTCGATGTGCTTATCGTTGATACCAACACCCTGCAGACGATAAACGTCCTGTATTTCCTGCACAAGGTAGGCTGCCAGAGTCTCAACACCTAACAAACGCAAGATATCCTGCGGATTAGGTTCGCCGTCGGCGATCATTTCGCCCTTGGTTACCGATTCACCCTCGAACACGTTTATGTGGCGCCACTTCGGAATAAGCTCCTCGTAGTGCTCACCTTTAGGTCCGGTGATAACCAATCGTTGCTTACCTTTGGTTTCTTTACCGAAGCTGACCGTACCGCTGGTTTCAGCCAATATGGCTGGCTCCTTCGGCTTACGTGCTTCAAACAAGTCAGCTACGCGAGGCAGACCACCTGTAATGTCACGTGTTTTTGAGGATGCTTGTGGTATACGAGCAACAACGTCACCCACATCCACAGCGCCGCCGTCCTGCATACTGACGATAGCGCCAGGTGGCAAAAAGTAGTGCGCTGGTATTTGTGTACCAACGTAGCAAAGGTCATCACCGTTTTTATCAACCAGCTTTACCATTGGACGCAAGTCTTTGCTCGCCCCACCGCGTTGCTTGTGGTCAGTGATAACAATATCGGTTAAACCAGTGATGTCATCGGTTTCAGCTTTTACCGTCACCCCATCCTGAAAGTCGGAGAACTTGGCAAAACCTGCCACCTCAGTAATAACCGGGTGCGTGTGTGGATCCCATGTTGCGAGTACCGCACCAGCTTCAATCGTCGCGCCATCTTTGGCATTAATGATTGAACCGTATGGAATCTTGTAGCGCTCACGCTCACGACCATTTTCGTCAGAAACACCCAGCTCGGCAGATCGCGATACAGCAATCAACTTACCGTTCTTGTTAGTGATTGACTTAACGTTATGTAAGTGCACGCTACCTTTCGTTTTTGATTCAACGCTACTGGCTGCAGCTGATCGACTTGCCGCACCACCAATGTGGAAAGTACGCATCGTTAACTGCGTGCCCGGCTCACCAATTGACTGTGCCGCCATGACACCAACTGCTTCACCCTGATTGATGATGTGTCCACGTGCTAAATCACGACCGTAACAAGCGGCACAAACACCATAATCGGCTTCACAGGTAATGGCGGAACGAACCAGCATCTCATCGACACCAGCTTCTTCAAGTGCATCTACACCCGCTTCGTCAAGTAACACGCCTGCTTCCATCAAGACTTCGTTTTTCGTACCAGGCTTGATAATCTGCGTTGCAGTGATACGACCCAACACGCGTTCGCGCAAGGCTTGAACCACGTCACCACCTTCGATGATGGGCGTCATGGTTAAACCAGCTTCGGTTCCACAATCGTCTTGAACAACAACCATATCCTGAGCTACATCTACAAGACGACGAGTCAGGTAACCCGAGTTCGCCGTTTTAAGCGCTGTATCAGCCAGGCCTTTTCGAGCACCGTGTGTCGAGATAAAGTATTGGTTTACGTTCAAGCCTTCACGGAAGTTTGCTGTAATTGGCGTCTCGATGATCGAACCATCCGGTTTTGCCATCAAGCCACGCATACCGGCAAGCTGTCGAATTTGTGCTGCGGAACCACGAGCGCCCGAATCGGCCATCATAAAGATAGAGTTAAACGATTCTTGCTCTACGGTTTCGCCCTTTGAGTCAACAACACTCTCAGCACCAAGCTTGCTCATCATTGATTTCGCTACCTGATCATTAGCAGCTGACCAGATATCAACGACTTTGTTATAGCGTTCGCCGTGGGTTACCAGACCTGATGCGTATTGGTCTTCGATCTCACGCACTTCAGTTTCTGCAGCCCCGATAATGGTGCCTTTGTCGTCAGGTACGACCATGTCTTCGATACCGATGGACACACCCGCCAGCGTTGCAAAGCGAAAACCAAGATACATAAGCTGATCAGCGAAAATAACACTCTCTTTCAGGCCCAGCTTGCGATAACACAAGTTAAGCAGCTTGGAGATATTCTTTTTACTCAGATTACAATCAACGCTTTCGAATGCCATGCCTTTAGGCAAAATTTCTGATGCGATGGCGCGACCAATCGTGGTTTCAACACGACGAGATCGCTCTTCAAGCTCGCCTTGTTCGTTAGGGATATAGTCGGTCACTCGAACAGTAATGCGAGCATGCAGGTCAGCTACTTTACTCTCATAAGCACGATGACATTCCGACACGTCCCGGAACGTCATGCCCTCACCTTTCGCGTTGACGCGCACTCGAGTCATGTAATACAGACCCAATACGATATCTTGTGACGGAACGATAATCGGCTCACCGTTAGCAGGCGATAGAACGTTGTTGGTTGACATCATTAATGCGCGTGCTTCAAGCTGCGCCTCAATTGACAACGGTACGTGTACCGCCATTTGGTCACCATCAAAGTCGGCATTGAACGCTGCACATACCAAAGGATGCAACTGAATCGCTTTACCTTCAATCAGCACAGGTTCGAATGCCTGAATTCCCAAACGGTGCAAGGTAGGCGCACGGTTAAGCATAACCGGGTGTTCGCGAATAACTTCTTCAAGAATATCCCAGACTTCAGCCCCTTCTCGCTCCACCATTTTCTTGGCAGCTTTAATGGTGGTTGCCATGCCGCGCATTTGCAGCTTGGAAAAGATAAACGGCTTGAAAAGTTCCAGAGCCATTTTCTTCGGCAGACCACACTGGTGCAATCGAAGGGTCGGACCAACCACGATAACCGAACGACCAGAATAATCGACTCGTTTACCCAGAAGGTTCTGACGGAAACGACCTTGCTTACCTTTGATCATGTCAGCAAGTGACTTTAATGGACGCTTGTTGCTGCCCGTAATCGCGCGACCGCGACGACCGTTGTCCAACAGGGCATCCACGGATTCTTGCAGCATGCGCTTTTCGTTACGCACGATAATGTCCGGTGCATTGAGTTCGAGCAGGCGACGCAGACGGTTATTACGGTTGATAACACGGCGGTACAGATCATTCAGATCAGACGTGGCGAATCGACCACCATCAAGTGGTACTAACGGACGCAAGTCAGGTGGTAGAACCGGCAGAATAGTCATGACCATCCACTCTGGCTCATTACCAGAAGCAATAAATGATTCAACCAGCTTGAGGCGCTTGGTTAAACGCTTTAGCTTGGTCTCTGATTTAGTCGCACCAATTTCTTCACGCAGGTTTATAGCGTCCTGGTTCAAGTCGATGTTGTGCAGTAAATCGTGCACAGCTTCAGCACCCATGCGTGCATCAAACTCGTCACCGTGCTCTTCAACCGCTTCCAGGTATTGCTCATCATTGAGCAACATGCCTGTTTCCAACGTTGTCATGCCCGGGTCGATAACCACATAGGCCTCGAAGTACAACACACGCTCGATTTCCCGCAACGTCATGTCCAGCAACAAGCCAATGCGCGATGGCAATGATTTAAGGAACCAGATGTGAGCAACCGGGCTGGCAAGATCAATATGACCCATGCGCTCGCGGCGAACTTTGGTTTGCGTGACTTCAACACCACATTTTTCACAAACAACACCACGGTGCTTTAAACGCTTGTACTTGCCGCACAGACACTCATAGTCTTTAACCGGACCAAAAATCTTTGAACAAAACAAACCATCACGTTCTGGCTTGAAGGTTCGATAGTTAATGGTTTCCGGCTTCTTAACTTCACCGTACGACCAGGACCGAATAGTTTCCGGCGATGCCAACTTAATGCGTATGGCATCGAATTCTTCGGTTTGACCCTGCATCTTGTACAGGTTGAGTAGATCTTTCATTATGTCTCCCCTACAAATTCGTTAATCAGATTCCAGCTCGATATTAATACCGAGGGAGCGTATTTCTTTTAGCAGAACATTAAACGACTCTGGCATGCCAGCGTCCATACGATGATCGCCATCAACAATGTTCTTGTACATAGTGTTACGGCCCTTCACGTCATCTGACTTAACCGTCAGCATTTCACGCAAGGTGTAAGCAGCACCGTAAGCTTCGAGTGCCCAAACTTCCATTTCCCCGAAACGCTGACCACCGAACTGGGCTTTACCACCCAACGGTTGTTGTGTAACCAGACTGTATGGACCGGTTGAGCGCGCGTGCATCTTGTCATCCACCAAGTGGTTGAGTTTGAGCATGTGCATATAACCAACGGATACAGGCCGCTCAAAGTATTCGCCTGTGCGTCCGTCGATTAGCTCAGTTTGTCCAGACTCATGCAAGTCAGCCAGCTTTAACATCTCGCGGATTTCACCTTCTGCTGCACCATCAAATACCGGTGTTGCCATTGGAACACCACGACACAGATTCTTTGACAGATCTTTGATTTCTTCATCGCTTAAGCTGTCTAGATCAACGTGCTGTGTGGCTGTTGAATGGTTGTAAATCTTGCCAAGAAATTCTCGCAATTCGGCAACCGCCTTTTGCGATTGAATCATCTTGTTGATTTTTGCACCCAGGCCTTTAGCCGCCATACCCAAGTGCATCTCGAGCACCTGACCAACGTTCATTCGTGATGGAACACCCAGTGGGTTCAGGCAGATATCAACAGGCGCGCCCTCATCGTTATACGGCATGTCTTCAGCAGGCACGATCATCGAGATAACACCTTTATTACCGTGGCGACCCGCCATCTTGTCACCTGGTTGCAAGCGACGCTTAACGGCCAGATAAACCTTCACCATCTTCAAGACACCAGGCGCCAGATCATCACCCGAGGTGATTTTTTCTTTCTGCTCAAGAAAGCGCTGTTCGAAAGCTTCACGCTGGTCCGCCATTTGTTTAGCCATTTTTTCCAGCTGAACATTAAGCGATTCGTCCTTCATGGAAATGGTGAACCACTTTTCACGATCAACCCGATCGAGGTACTCACGGGTTACCGCAGTTTTGCTTAAACCATCAGGACCTTTGTCAGCATCTTTGTTCAGAATCAAACGCTCGATGCGCTCGTATAGGTCACCCTCAATGATGCGAGTTTCATCATCGATGTCTTTGCGCACCTGCTTGAGCTCTTCGCGTTCGATTTCCAGAGCACGAGCATCTTTATCAACACCGTCACGGGTAAATACGCGAACATCGATAACGGTACCGTCCATGCCCGGTGGTACGCGCAAACTAGTGTCTTTTACATCAGATGCTTTTTCACCAAAGATGGCACGCAGTAGTTTCTCTTCCGGTGTTAGCTGGGTTTCACCTTTTGGTGTGACCTTACCAACCAGAATATCGTTCGGTTGCACTTCGGCACCAACGTACACCACACCCGATTCATCCAGCTTGGATAGCAAGCCCTCAGAAACGTTGGGTATGTCAGCCGTTATGTCTTCAGGCCCGAGTTTCGTATCACGTGCTACACAAGTGAGTTCTTCAATGTGGATAGTTGTGAAGCGATCTTCCTGAACAACACGCTCCGAGATCAATATAGAATCTTCGAAGTTGTAGCCGTTCCAGGGCATAAACGCGACCAACATGTTCTGGCCCAGAGCCAGCTCACCCATGTCAGTTGACGGACCATCAGCCAACACATCACGGCGCTCAATCGCATCGCCGACATTAACCAGTGGTCTTTGGTTAATACAGGTGTTCTGGTTTGAACGTGTGTACTTGGTTAACGTGTAAATATCAACACCGCTGCCATCAGTTGCTTCATCATCTTTAACGCGTACAACGATACGCGCAGCATCGACCGAATCAACAACACCACCACGCTTGGCCACAACAGCCGAACCTGAGTCAACCGCGACGATACGCTCAATACCAGTTCCGACTAATGGCTTCTCAGCACGCAAAGTCGGCACAGCCTGACGTTGCATGTTAGAACCCATGAGTGCGCGGTTCGCATCATCGTGCTCGAGAAACGGTATAAGCGCCGCCGCAACCGATACGATTTGTTTTGGCGATACATCCATGTACTCGACCCGATCAGGTGATGCCATGGTGAATTCATTGTGATTACGCACAGACACCAGCTCATCACTAAGATTGCCTTTATCATCAAGGGCAGCATTTGCCTGTGCGATGACATAGTTACCTTCTTCAATGGCCGACAGGTACACAATTTCTTCAGTGGCTTTACCACCGGATACTTTCCGGTATGGTGTCTCAAGGAAACCAAAGTTGTTGGTTTGTGCATAAACCGCCAGTGAATTGATCAAACCAATGTTTGGCCCTTCCGGCGTTTCGATCGGACAAACTCGACCATAGTGCGTCGGGTGTACATCACGTACTTCAAAACCTGCGCGTTCGCGTGTCAGACCACCCGGGCCAAGCGCTGAAATTCGACGCTTGTGAGTGACTTCTGATAACGGATTGTTTTGATCCATAAACTGCGATAACTGACTGGAACCAAAAAACTCCTTAACCGCAGCGGCAACAGGCTTTGCGTTTATAATGTCTTGCGGCATCAAGCCTTCGCTCTCCACCATGCCCAAACGCTCGCGTACGGCACGTTCAACACGAACAAGACCAACACGGAATACGTTTTCGGCCATCTCGCCAACACTTCGAATACGACGGTTACCCAAGTGATCAATATCATCGACGGTGCCATTACCGTTACGAATATCGATCAGCACTTGCATGACATTCATAATGTCTTCTTTATCAAGCGTGCCTTTGCCTTCGGTTTCATCACGGCTCAAGCGGCGGTTAAATTTCATGCGACCCACTGGTGACAGGTCGTAACGATCTGGCTCGAAAAACAAATTATTAAACAGGTTTTGCGCAGCTTCTTTCGTTGGTGGCTCACCAGGGCGCATCATGCGGTAGATTTCCACCTGAGCTTCAAGCTGGGTGCGAGTTGGATCAATGCGCAATGTGTTTGACACGTGCGGCCCACGATCAAGGTCGTTGACAAAAAGCACTTCAAGCTTCTTTGTACCCGCTTCAAGAATTTGCTCGAGAAGCTCAACTGTTAGTTCTGTGTTTGCTTCTGCTAACAGCTCACCGGTGTCAGGGTCAGGAATATCATGGAACAAGATCTTGCCAATCAAATACTCAGCCGGGATCTCCAGCTTGGTGATGCCTGCATTCTCAAGTTCGCGAACATGCCGCGCTGAAATTCGGCGACCTGCTTCAACAATAACCTTCTTGCCAACTTTAATATCAAATACCGCGGTATCACCACGTAAGCGCTCAGCAACCAGCTCCATTTCGAGTTTGGATTTACCAACCGTGATTTTGTGCGTCTCGAAAAACGTTTCCAGAATATCGCTGGTCTCGTATCCCAATGCACGAAGCACGATCGTAGCCGGTAATTTACGTCGACGGTCAATACGCGCAAACAAGCAGTCTTTAGGATCGAATTCGAAATCGAGCCAGGAACCACGGTAAGGGATGATGCGAGCAGAAAACAGCAACTTGCCTGATGAATGTGTTTTGCCTCGATCGTGATCGAAGAACACACCAGGCGAGCGGTGCAATTGCGACACAATGACGCGCTCAGTTCCGTTAATAATAAACGTACCGTTATCGGTCATGAGCGGCAGTTCACCCATGAACACTTCTTGTTCTTTAATGTCTTTTACGACTTTGCTGCTCGCAGGAGCTGTCTTATCGTAAATGATCAATCGCGCAAGTACGCGTAGCGGAGCGGCAAACGTGTAGCCACGAATCTTGCATTCGCGTTCATCAAATGCAGGCTTACCTAAACGGTAGCTAACATAGTGAAGTTCAACGTTACCGGAGTAACTGATGATAGGCATAACGCTGTTGAAAGCGCCATGCAACCCTTGTTCTATTCGCTCGTCAGGTTCCTTATTTTCCTGCAGAAACTTCCTGTAGGAATCGAGCTGTGTTTGCAGCAGAAACGGCACATCCAATATAGGTGCGCGTTTGCCAAAATCCTTACGTATGCGTTTTTTTTCGGTGAACGAAAAGGCCATCAACGTTCCTCACAGTCTCTGATGCACATTCTTTGTGAATATGCTGTTGTAATTTTTTATCGCTTGAAGCGACAACAGGCCGGCAGTTCAAACGACTGCCAGCCCGCATCACCACCTAGCAGGCGGTGGACAATACAAACTTGTACTTACTTAAGCTCGACAGTTGCGCCAGCTTCTTCCAAAGCTTTCTTAAGTTCTTCAGCTTCTTCCTTAGATGCGCCTTCCTTAACAGGAGCAGGTGCACTTTCAACCAAGTCTTTGGCTTCTTTCAAGCCAAGGCCAGTTGCGCTACGAACCGCTTTGATTACGCCAACTTTGTTGTCGCCAAAACTGCCCAACACAACGTCGAACTCAGTCTGCTCTTCTGCAGCAGCGCCAGCGTCGCCGCCAGCAGGACCCGCAGCAACTGCAACCGCAGCAGCAGCTGATACGCCGAACTTCTCTTCCATTGCAGAAATAAGGTCAACAACTTCCATAACAGACATTGCTGAAATGGTTTCTAGCATTTCTTCTTGTGAAACAGCCATTATTTAATCTCCAAATGTTCAGATCATCTATCTGAACGAAACTATTTAAGTAAAAGGTTACGCGTCTTTCGCGTCACGTACAGCCGCAACCGTACGAACAAATTTTGACGGCACTTCGTTGAGCGTTTGTACGAACTTGGTGATTGGCGCTTGCATCACTGACATTAGCTGCGAAATCGCTTGATCGCGAGTCGGCAGATTGGCCAGCTTGCCAATATCACCAGCTTCAATTGTTTCTCCCCCAACAGCGCCAACCATGATCTTCAACTGATCATTATCTTTGGCGAAGTCTCGGAACAAACGCGCAGCCGCACCTGGGTCTTCTTTCGAAAACGCCAGCATAAGCGGACCGCTAAAGCTGTCTTTCATACACTCGAACTCAGTACCCTCTACTGCACGCCTTGCAAGAGAATTTTTTACTACTCGCAGATAAACACCTGTTTCACGACCTTTCTGGCGTAACTCGGTAATTTGTCCTACGCTTAATCCTCTGTACTCAGCTGCAACAGCCGACAACGCACCACCTGCCACTTCGGCAACTTCTGATACGACGGCTTGCTTCTCTGTATAAGTCAGAGCCATAGAGCACCTCTGGTTAACACCTTCCACTAAAAATGAGCTTTGGAAGGCAATGCCATGTGAGCAGCGCTATCTGCGACAAAACGCAAACAACACGCTCACTCCTATTGGTTAATATTCAACGACACGAAAATAGCTGCGCGCTAAATAGTCCCCATCTGCGTAGGAAATTAAGCACCAAACTTCGATGCACCTACGGTCTTGGATGAGTCAGACCAATGGCAATTGCCAAGCCTGCTCACTCAAACTTTGCCAGCGTGTTGCCACGCCGTTTCAAATCTTAAATTGCTAATAAGTTACTACTTAACAAGACCTGAATGATCAATCGTTAGCCCCGGCCCCATCGTGGTCGACACAACGACTTTTTGCATATAGATACCTTTTGCCGAACTTGGCTTGGCTTTCACCAAATCACCCAGCAAGTGTTCAAGGTTTTGCTTTAGTGCGGTGGGTTCAAAGTTAGACTTGCCCACTGAGCAATGCACGATACCGGCTTTATCAGCGCGATAGCGTACCTGGCCACCTTTAGCATTTTCGACAGCTTCTGCCACTTTTGGTGTAACAGTACCCACCTTAGGATTAGGCATCAGACCACGCGGGCCTAATACAGTTCCAAGAGCACCAACGACTCGCATCGCATCCGGAGCTGCGATTACCACATCAAAATCCATCATACCGCCTTTGACTTGCTCAGCAAGATCTTCAAAGCCAACAATGTCTGCACCGGCCGCTTTGGCAGCTTCTGCTTGCTCACCCTGAGCGAACACCGCAACGCGAACTGTTTTACCGGTGCCGTTAGGCAACACAGATGAACCGCGAACCACTTGGTCAGATTTACGTGGGTCAATGCCAAGGTTTACGGCAACATCAACTGACTCATCAAACTTGACTGTTGAAAGTGTCTTTAACAAAGAAAACGCATCTTCAACTTCGTACGTCTTTTCTTTGTCGACCGTTTCGCGAATCTTTTTTGCACGTTTACTTAAAGCCATTACACCACTCCATCCACTTCAAGACCCATACTGCGAGCCGTGCCTGCAATAGTTCGAACCGCAGCGTCCATATCAGCTGCAGTTAAATCGGGATCTTTTTGAGTGCAAATTTCTTCAAGCTGCGCGCGCGTCACCTTGCCAACCTTGTCGGTGTTAGGTGTGCCACTGCCTTTCGCAACACCAGCCGCTTTTCTAAGTAACACAGCTGCTGGAACGGTTTTTTGTACAAACGTGAAACTACGATCGTTGTAAACAGTGATGACCACCGGAATAGGTAGTCCATTTTCGACACCCTGCGTTGACGCGTTAAACGCCTTACAGAATTCCATGATATTTACACCGTGTGCACCAAGCGCCGGTCCTACTGGAGGACTTGGGTTCGCCTGGCCTGCTGGTACTTGAAGCTTTATGTAAGCCTCTACCTTCTTCGCCATTTTATACTCCTAATCGGGTGCAATCGCTTAAGTCACAAGCCGTAAAGCTACATGACATCGGCTCCCCGATGTGGTGTCGCTTACGCGACGAAAAATCAGGCCTTTTCGACCTGACTGAATTCGAGCTCCACCGGAGTGGAACGTCCAAAAATTTGTACCGCGACAAGCAATCGGTTTTTGTCGAAATTTACTTCTTCCACGACACCGTTAAAGTCGTTAAACGGACCGTCGGTAACTCGAACGACCTCGCCAACATCAAACAGCACTTTCGGTCTGGGCTTCTCGACACCGTCTTGCACTTTCTGCAAAATGTTATCAGCCTCTTTATCCGATATGGGCGCCGGTCTATCAGCAGTTCCACCAATAAAACCTAACACCTTGGGCACATCTTTTACCAGGTGCCAGCTATCGTCGTCGAGCTCCATTCTGACCAACACATAGCCTGGGAAAAACTTTCGTTCTGAACGACGTTTCTGCCCATTGCGAATTTCCACGACCTCCTCGGTGGGGACCAATATGTCGCCAAACTTGTCGCCCATCTCAGCTCGCTCAATCCGCTCTTCAAGCGAGCGCTTGACGACGCCTTCGAACCCGGAGAATGCCTGAACTACATACCAACGCATCGCCATGACTACGAAATTCCTGTAATCAACTGAAAAAGCCAGGCAAGTAACATGTCGAAAAGCCACAGCATAATGCCGACAATCACAACTATCACGAACACCGTCAGTGTGGTTTGCATTGTTTCCTGTCTGGACGGCCAGACAACTTTGCGGACCTCTGTTCGTGCGTCACCAAAAAAAGACGCCGTGCGCTTGCCTTTATTGGTCAAGTAAACCAAATAAACGACAAAACCTGCAATGATGAGCAAACCCACCGTGCGCATTAACAACGATTGTTCGGCGAAAAAATAAAACGCAAACAAGCCGGCAAGCCCAAGGGCTGCCGCGCCAATCAGTTTGATTTTGTCGCCTTCGTTGTGTTCTAAATCGGTCTTCGCGACCATGCCACTATATTCCTAAGTTAGTTCAACTACTGTTGATGCGATGCAACTACCCAGTATAACAACTCAGTGTAACAACTCATCGCCGTAAGTGATCGAATTGGCAGGCCAGGAGGGAATCGAACCCCCAACCTGCGGTTTTGGAGACCGCCGCTCTGCCAATTGAGCTACTGGCCTAATTCGATCTTATGCTGCCCGAGTCGCTTTGGCACTTATCTGAATTAATACCAAGTGCGACGCGAAGCAGCATAATAATACCTACTTACTCAAGAATCTTAGCAACAACACCCGCACCAACGGTTCGGCCACCTTCGCGTATCGCGAATCGCAAGCCATCTTCCATTGCTATCGGGTTGATCAGGGTTACCGTGATTTTCACGTTGTCACCTGGCATGACCATCTCTGTGCCTGATGGCAACTCCACCGCGCCGGTTACATCCGTGGTTCGGAAGTAAAACTGAGGACGGTAGTTTGAGAAAAATGGTGTGTGACGACCACCTTCATCTTTACTCAACACATAAATCTCAGCTTCGAACTTCGTGTGCGGTGTAATCGTACCGGTGTGACACAACACCTGGCCACGCTCTACATCTTCACGCTTGGTACCGCGCAGCAGCACACCAACGTTATCCCCAGCTTCACCCTGGTCGAGTAACTTTCGGAACATCTCAACACCGGTCACTGTGGTTTTCTCAGTGTCTTTGATGCCGACGATTTCGATCTCCTCGCCAACCTTGACAACACCACGCTCAACACGACCGGTAACCACCGTACCGCGACCCGAGATTGAAAACACATCTTCAATCGGCATCAGGAATGGCTGGTCCACTGGACGCTCTGGCATCGGGATGTAGTTATCCAACGCATCCATCAGCTTGTCGATCGCAGGAC
>Ga0209187_1000157_pt1 | contig 147573 bp, 129 predicted proteins | sample BantaG_FD_187430 | JGI IMG/M metagenome (GOLD analysis project Ga0209187, IMG submission 187430) | Marine algal microbial communities from Bantry Bay, Ireland - BantryBay_4 metaG (SPAdes) (version 2) | ecosystem: Host-associated > Algae > Red algae > Unclassified | place: Bantry Bay, Ireland...
GGATTATTCATTGTATAGTTGTATGTACTCAAACTTTGATATTGTTCCGCAAGCGGATCCACCGCATTCCACCTTCCAATACTTGGATCATACCATCGAGCTCCGTAATCTAACACATTACCAACCCCTTATTTCAACTCACACAAAACCACTGGAACACTTTTTCTTTGACCAGAACTTTTTCCAGTCGCCCTAAGATAACGATTTTCATTTTTACTTTGTTCCCTTTTTTCTTGTCGATTATCTCGTATCATTTAAACGACTTTTATACATGACTTTAGGACAAAGAATAGCAGATTTAAGAAAAAAGGATAAGGTTTCTCAAAGTGAACTTGGGAAGCGAGTAGGAACTTCTGGTGATATTATTGGAAGATATGAACGTGATGAAGTAAAGCCTTCAATTGAAGTGGCTTCTCGCATTGCAGATGAACTCAATACTTCACTGGATTTCTTAATGGGCAAAACAGAATTTGAACTAGACAAAGCTTTGATTAAAAGAGTAGTTGAGATTCAGAGCCTCCCAGAGGAGGATAAATCTCATATTCTTTATACGCTTGATGGTTTGCTGCAAAATGTTAGAACTAAAATGGCTTTTGCTAAATAATAAGTACTATGGAAATAAACGAAACAAAAACAGTTACCTATATAGGCCAACTTGGTGAGTACTCAATTTTAATTACTAGACAAAGAGCATTTACTGAATGTAGTCAAGAGGAAAAAGATAACAGTCCACTAGGGACAGACATAACTATGGTTACACATCCTGATTTCAATATTCATGATACCGCTGCTGTTATTCTTAAAGCTGAAGTAATACAAGATGATCAATTCCGATTATGGCGTGAACTTGATCATACTAAAGCCTTCAGTTCTACCGAAGCATTACTAGATGATTTTATCCGAAAAGAAGCAGAAGAATTATTGTCTCCTCCTGAGAATGCAAGAATCGTTTATTACTCTACGAGAACTTGCAATCGATACCAAAGACAATGTTGCTTTTTCTTAGCTAAAAAGAAACCTGACGAATTAGCTTCCAAAATTTAGTGTATCAAAGTTAGCTCTATCCAATATCTATTACACAATGTATTTTATGATCGTTAAACCACTTTAACCATTCATCAAATGTTTTTCTAGTTGGCACTTTAAAGCTAATCATCATATCTGTCACCTCCGATTTAATTCCTGTTTTATCTTCAAGAATACTAATACTCTCTTGAAAATCATTTATATCAATTGAATAATCTTCAAGATAGATTACTTTAATTGTATTAAGTAAATTACAATAGTCTATTTGTTTTGAATTCTCCAATTCTAAGCTATGCCTTGTTCCATTGGAATTACAACTCAATAAAAAGAGTCCAAAAAATATAATTATAGTTATCCTATTTAACATAGCTTTGAATTACATTTAAAATGTTGTTATTACTGACATTATAGATAATCACTCCTTTTCTACCATTCTTAGAATATTCTACCCCTAAAAGTCCATTCAAATTAGTGTTCGTAAAATTACCATTAGTAAATCCGCTTGCAGGTTTGTTTGAGTTTATAACTCCCATTGCTCCGTGCTCTGCTCCAATCCCAACCCCATGAGCCTGATCATAACCTACATCTGACTTGCTACCTTTAAGCCCTTGAGTAATTTGCTTATCGTATTGCTCCATAACTTCATGCATAGTGGCAGAATTTGAAGTCAAAAAGGGCCCTTCATTGCCAATGTTTTCCATGTCATCAACGTCAATTTTTTCGCGATTATATCGCCCTCCAAAAACCGAGCGAGAGCTTTCAACTAAGCCTATTTCAGTTTCTCCTTTATCGTCTATTACTTTTTGAAGATTTTGAGCATTTGCTTTTTGCTCCTTTGTTCCTTCCGCCCCTTCATTAATAGAAATACTTACTTTTCCTGTCTTTTGGTCTACCTGTGCAGTCGCATAATCCCCCAACCCCGCATTTAAGTGATTTTCAAATTTATTCATTGCAGTAGAACTACCCCTAACAATTAAATCATTAACCCCTCTTCCATCTGGATCTATATACCTGATTGGATTATTTAAGGTATAGTTGTATGTACTCCAACTTTGATATTGTTCCGCAAGCGGATCCACCGCATTCCATCTCCCAATACTCGGATCATACCACCTAGCTCCGTAATCTAACCAATCCAAACCTATCTCACTATTCATTTCCTTCCCATTATATTGATATGGATTCACCACGTTTGGTGCTTCCGGCATCAATCGATTTCCATCCCAAGCCATGCCGAAGGGATAGAAATGATTCTCTTGCAATAACTCATCTTCATATTCAATAGTTCCATCACCATTGATATCAGAATAGGTTAATCGGACAGAGCCTAGATGATCTTTGATATTGTATTCAGTTCTAAAACCACCATCTGCAGGAATCGTTCTTCCTTGATCGTGGTAAACTGCTTCTAAAGCTCCGTCTTTGTATTCTACGGGACCAAGATACAATTTTTCATATTCAGGTGTAATCTTTCTTAACTTATTTCCTGCAGCATCATACGTTATAAAGATTGTTCCTCCATTTTCTGAATCAGGATTTGTTATTTCATAAGGCATGTTAGTAACTGTGTATTTAATGATCAAATTTCCTGATTCAACCATGTTCCCATTATCATCATATTCATAAATTTTGGATGATCCTTTAAATCCAAAAGTTTGATTGGCATTTTCACGAACTAGAGATAATCGGTGTCCACTATACGAAAAAGATAAATTATCTGTTATTTCATCAAGCGGAGTAAGAGGCGTTGCATAAGTATAAGCAAGTGGAGTTGCTTCAATAACGCCCATTCTTTTTATAGAATTAATATTTCCAGCAAGATCATATTCATAACTTGTCCCATAACGATTATTATAATTTGACTTTGATTCTATTAATCTATTCAATGCATCATATTCAAATTCATAAGAATAGCTCTCTCCCAAGGCTGTACACCATTCCATGGAAGAAATATTTCCATTGAATTGAGGAGTAGCATTTCCAATAGGATCTTCATATTGCAAGCCAATTCCAAAAATTGTATTCGGGTTATTGGTCACCAAATAATCATCAAAAATATCTCCTAATTGCTCCACTAAAATTGAGTAAATAAAGTCTCCATAAGCGCCTGCCAACAGTTCTTCACAATCAAAATTACCTGTCCATGGTCCGTTTGGAATTGGCCGCCCATCTCTTCCTATTTCATTGATAATTTCTCTTGCTATTGTTTGAGCATTTGGAGGTCCTTCATATAATAATGTTTTGGTTTGAGAAATTGGATTAATTGTTTTTCCTCCATTTAAGTTGATCGTTTGGGTAGTCGTCGTAGTTTGAGTAACAGGTTTACCGATATTTCTAATCCAAATAATCTCTATTACGGATCCAAATTGATTACATAACTCATCTATATTATATCTAAATTGAACTTCACCACTTTCTTCATCTGTTTTTTCGTCATTCAACGGAGGCTCATTGTTATTATTTGAGCTGTTACAAGCTCCTATGGTTGTCATCCAACCTCTATTGTTATAGGCATAGTCAATTGTATGAAGCGGAACATTTATTCCCCCTTGTTTTACTTGTGTCAACCAATCATTGCTTGTACCGAAATTACTGTGATTTATCTTTTCCTGAACACCACCTAAAGTTTGATGAGTGATATGATTTCTCCCAACATGATCATGAGTATATTCATAGAGTACAGATGTTTGAGGTTGCGAAATAACCGTTTGCTCAACTCTATCTCCGTGATCTAAAATGTTGCTTACAGAGTGAGTTCCAGTTATTGGGCTTGAAAATACATTTCCAGTTATTCTACCCAGATCGTCAATTTGATACGAAGTTGTAGATGTTCCAAGCTCATCACCCAAAGGTAAAATTGCATGGGTCTCGGACACTAATTGACCATTACTGCCACCTGAACTTCCATAACCAAAACTAGAGAGTAATTTGTTACCTGTTTCTATTTTCTCAACTTCACCAAAATCTGTATACTCATAAGTGAAAACATTTAAATTAGGATCGACTTCTTGTGTAAATTGGTCTTTATCATTGTAGCCAAGATATTCATAAATACCAGCCCCAGGAATACTTTTACTTAACAATCTGTTGTACTCGTCATATGTATAGGTAAACTTTTGTCCATTAGGTTGTTCAATTTCTGATACATTTCCTCCTATGTCATACTTGTAAAGAGTGGTAGCAACTTGATTATTATCCAGATATACTTTCTTACAAACCACTCTACCTAAAAAATCAGTAAAACTCTCTGACTTTTGCGAGTTTTCGTCTAATACAGTTTTCATATGCAGCGTGTTTGCTGGCCAGCCATTTATTTCTTCCGTATTGTATCCGTTGGTAATTTGAACCTCACCAGCCCAACCAGCCCAGGTAACTTTCTTTTCTCTGATTAATGGTGATTTCTCATACTCAATATATTGTCCTGCACCTTCATTGGCATGAAATTTACTATTCTCCGCCCCAAGCGCATTGTATCCTTGCCCTGATGCTAGATAGCCTCTTTCCAATTGCATGGTAGGTCTGCCGTAAGTATCAAAGAATTGTACTTGATTTACATTATAATTTACATTTTGAAAACTTCCATTTGTTTCAACACTATTAATTCCATCAATCAAATTGTATTTATAATCAAATGAATATGCTTGTGTTCCATTCTTTAATGTTGAGGTTTCAAGTCGCTGAAATTCATCGTAGGTATAGTTATTTACAACCCCTTTTAAATCTGTTGAGGATATGAGGTTGTTGACATTATCATAATTGTATGACCAAACTCTACTATCTGTCCATTTCCTTTCTTGAATATTTCCACTTCCATGCCATGTAAATGATTCCGATAAATAATTTAGCTTTTTATATTGCAATGGTTTTGCATGACTATTATAAGATAGTATTTCCCCAATTTTCCTTTCATTGCCATTGCTTCCTATTTGGTAAAATTCGAATGGTAAAATATCTCCATTTACCCTTCTATAACGCGTTCTACTCCCTTTTTTTATTAATCCTGTAATTATGCTTTTTACAGGCAAGCCTGTTATTCCTTTATTTCTCATTAAAGCTATACTATTAGAATATTGAATGTCAGTTGTTACAGATTTTGAACTATTTCCTTCTACTTGATCCGTTTTGGATATCATATTATACTTATCATCATACGTATAAAAAGACTCTAAAATTAAATGACCTGTATTTTCTCCAAATGTTTTTACAGTGGTTTTATCTAAAAGATATTTATCTGAACTCCTATTAAATACATTATGATACCCGCCTAAGTAGTTAGTGATATGCTGACCAAAAGCAGTTGGTAAGTCTATTATTAACACACTGGAATAATGATTTGGTAGACTTACAGATATATAATCGTTAATTGTTTCCTGAACTATTGATCCTAATTCATCATAAGACCGTTGTTCTTCGACCAAACCTCTCCTAAGAGAATTATCAATCTGTGTAGCTCCGTATATAATATCAGGAGAATAACTGAGAACATATTCATTCCAACCTAAACTACCGTCTGAATCAGATAATTCTTCTTTAACATTAGTATAAGCTATTATTTCGCCAGCAGCAGAAGTTAAAGGAAGTACACTTGAACTTGATAACTTTAATTCGCTTTTTGGAAATGTCTGAATATTTATGTCATGACACTTATAATCATTAAATTCATAAAATGTTGGTGTCCCTAGAATTTTACCACTAGATACCTGACTTTCATCAAATGTCGTATAGGTATAATTTTTAGTCAAATCATTTGCAGTCATTGACTTCACTCTCAAACCACCAACTTTAATTTCAGGCGGAGGAGTATAATTTGGATCCTGAACTTCCATCCATTCCAAATTTATAGAAGCATTAAACTCAACGGGAGCTCCAGGCCATATTTCTAATCTAATCGTATAACTACCTGGAGCAATATTATATGAACCAGAATGGCCATCATTCAATTGGACTACAACTTGATTCGTAGCATTATTAATTATTTTCACCAAAAAACATCCAAAATCGTCTTGAATTGTACAATCAGAATCTGCACTAATTGCAACAGGAGTTTCTATTCCATCGCCAATTGTAAAATTAGATTCATAGCTACCGTCACTTTGAAGGTTGTCTTGTGAATTAGTCATTTCGAAATCGTATGCTTGCATTGGTGGAATGTAGTAATGTTCTAAGGTATTTTCAGCCTCATGGGATTCATAATCGAAACTAGTTGAGCTTCCTGATAAATTTTCAAAAGAAGTTAGAATCAACGCTTTGCTAAATGTTTCATCAATATGTCTATTCGCACCAGGAATGCATAAAAATTCAGGGCTAGGGGTTGCTAGATTGAATACTCGCATAGTTGGAATAAATTCTTCATTTAAAATTCCATTGTAATAGCCCCAGAAATCTTGACTATATGAAAATCTATCTGGTAAAATTTGTTCATTGTAATAAAAATTATAATAAGGAAGTGTTCCAGATGAAGTACCTAGTTCTATAATTTTCTCAAGTGATAATCTATTAATTCTTTCATCGTCTGTTATGTTCGGCACTATTCCAATGTCTTCCACTCCCATTGGGCTTTCAAAATATTTGTGAATTAGATCAAAACCCTTGATGAGGACATTGGCATTTGTATATATTTCTATTTTATCCAATGCATTATCTGAAACAAGATCTTTTCTTGGGGCAGCTTCATAAATGAACTTTGCTTTATGAGTATTAGTTCGTATTTCTTTAATTCTGTGTGTTCGAATATTTGAATAATTCCATATTTCATACTCAGAATTCACTGCTTCAAAATCACATGGAGGTTCTGGAGTTTGTTGTATATAATCCTCAGTATTATAGTATTCTTTTTTATGATACTCTGATCTTTGTAAATTATCGATTGTATATTTTTCATAAATAAAATCAATTACATCAGTTCTATTCACATCCTTAATTTTTACTAGATGCCAATTGTTTGGATAATTTGAAGAAGGTTGATCTGCCAATAATCCATCTGGTATATTAATTTGGTTCAATACAATATCTGATGTTCGTGCTATATTTCTGTTTGTGCTTCCAAAGACATAAATTGATCCATCAGGGGTAGTTACTTCAAAAGAAGTAATCCAACCTCCATTTCGATATTCATGGATTATTAAATTATCGTCACTTCTTAACAAAACTGTCCCAAATCGATCAAAAAAGAATTTCCCTGAATATCCAGCAAAGTTGAAGTTGAAAATATCAGGTTGAAAATCGTAATTACCTGATTGAATTTCATGTACCCAGGTATGAGCATCTTGTTGATTAAGATTATCAAAATCCCAAGGATCTAAACTTGTATTCAAAAAGAATAATTCATCTGGTTTTCCTTGAACATTTCTACTTATCATACCACCTGCATTTAATGACCAACCAAGACCTACATTACTTGCTACATCTTCAACTTTATGGCCACCTGCATGATATGATAGTGAAATCGGGAAGCCAGCATGTCTACTGGGCACGGAAGTAATAGGAATTGATATACTTGGTACACCTGTGTTTAGTGTCACTGGAGTTTCAATAAATTTTGCCATTGCTCTGGCATTGGGAGTTTGAGGGTAAATACTTTGTGGATCAAAAGTTACTGGATCTTGTGCATTTAAGTCAATAGAGAAAATAAAGGCCAAAAAAATATATATAATTAAATTATTATTGCGCATTTTAATTGTGTTCTGATGTTAAAGAAAAAGGTGGTTCTAAATTTTAATAAATGATTTTGTAATCATTCCAAATTGATATTCAAATCTGATCTGATAAACTCCTTTTGAAAGTTCTGAAGTATTTATTTCAAAAATATTCCGATTTATTTGAATAGGAACAGATATAGATTTTCCATTAACATCAATTAATTGTACTTGATGTTTTGCTTCGGTCCATTCAAATGGCACAATTACGTTTAACCAATTATTGGTTGGATTTGGATACAATTTGATTTTATCTACTCCAATTATCTTAGGCTGAGATTCTTGTTCGAGCATTTCTTGAGAGACTTGTAAAGCCTGATTACTTGCAGTTCGATTTCCACTTAAATTATTGTTGTTTTCATGAGCGATTCTAGGAGCCGGTGCATTACACACTATCCTAGTCTTAAAAAAATTATCAGGCAAATCACTGATTGAAGTCAAGTTAATATAATCTAAGTTTGATAAATCTTGGAAACTAGAAAGTGTATTACTATTCGCCCAAACAGGATTATCTTCATTCGTAATTTTATTGAACCATGGATTGGGACTTTCCTCATCAATCATATCAATCCCAATACAGAGCACATGGGTCCCACTTTGCTTGAACTGCTTGACTAAATGGATTGCTCCTTGACTATTTTTAGGATATTGTGTGGAACTGTTTGACCAATTAGGAAGTCCATCCGTAATAAAGACTACTAAATCAGGAATCTCCGAAATTTGATTCCAACTTTTTCTAAAACCCGCTTCCCAATTCGTCATTTCTCCAAACTGTGCACTTCCATTTTGCTGTGAATTATAAATGTTTTTTAAGTAATTGCCGATCGGTCCAGTATTTGCAGTATTAACATCTGTTACTGGTGTGTAATCCAAAGCCAAATTTGCTCCATTATCAAATTCTGCAAATGCAGCCTGAACATTAATATCTGTTCTATTCTTAAGTCTTCTTAAATTAGTGAATAACTTTTGTTCTATACTAACGTGCTGACTAGCCTCAATTGAATTTGACGCATCTAATAAAAATAAAACTTTGATGTCGCTACAATTAATTGGAGCAAAGGAAAAATTATCATCAATTGGACTATCATTAAAAGCAATGTCACTCAAGGAAAAAGACAGATTAGATTCGCCTATTGTTTGTGCTCCTAATACCTTTACTATAATGTTTTTGACAGGTTCATTAAATTGAATAATACAATCATGGCTCGTTCCGCCTGTAAACTCTAATTTCCCTTCATCTATAATTTGAAATTGACCATTTAAAAATTCATTTTTGGCAAATACAGGATATACAATACTACCATCAAGTCTAAGGCCTTCTATTTGTAACTTATGAGTATGATTTTCATCACCTGAATCAGAATAAATATATGAAAAGTCTGACAATGCTAAAGAAACATTCTCGTGCTCCTGAATCATATTTACTTTAATCAACTGTTGACCTGTTTGTTTTTGAGACGTACTATAATAAATTTTAGAATTGGAAGCTCTTCTTAAGGTTCCTCTTTTTGCTAAGAGTTTTACTTTATCAGCCCCTCTATTGTATTTAAAATCATACTCTGTAATATCAGGAGTAGTATTAGTTTTACTTAAATTTCCATTATCCCAAGCTATTATTTTTTCTTGAGCAATAAAAGGTAGGCTTAAAAATAAGCAAACGGTGACTATTACCAAACGCATCATGTGTTCAATTTAATTGATTAATAAATCTATTTAACCACAAGTATTGCTCTTGAGTCAAATTTTAATAAGCTGCCAAAATTTAAAGGAATGTATTAGTGAATATTTATTATGTCGGGGTGGAACTAAATGTAATAACTATTTTACAAAAGAAAGAATTTTTTAACTAAAAAGATATCTGCCAAAGATGTATAAAAATATTCATACTAGAATTGTTGGGTCTACTTTCATAAAATTATCTGAGTATGTAGAAACTAGTGATTAACTTTAAACATATCCGTATTCTCAAAAAAATTAACTGTTATATAGATCCTTAGTTTAAACTTAAAAGTTCATAATATTTAGAATAAATTAAAATCTCTGATTTGATTATTTATGGAAAGTATCAAGATGAAAGTTGTCCGTCTACCTTCTCCTAGAATAATTCGGAGCCTCTTTTGTAATCATGATATTATGCGGATGGCTTTCAGAAATTCCAGCATTAGTAATGCGTACAAATTTCGCATCATGTAAGGCTTTAATATTTCCAGCTCCACAATAACCCATGCCTGCTCTTAATCCACCAAGGTATTGTACCATTACTTCTGATAAGGTTCCTTTAAATGGCACGCGACCTTCAATACCTTCAGGTACTAATTTTTTTATGTCATCCTCTACATCTTGGAAGTATCGATCTTTAGATCCTTTTTGCATAGCGCTTAGAGAGCCCATTCCTCTATATAATTTGAATTTTCTGCCTTCGTAAATAATCGTCTCCCCAGGTCCTTCATCAACACCTGCAAATAATGATCCTGCCATTATTGTATCTGCACCAGCTGCCAGCGCTTTCACAATATCTCCGGTAAATCTTATTCCTCCATCACCAATGATTGGAACACCAGATCCTTTGATGGCCTGTGCTGCATAAGAGATGGCTGATAATTGGGGGACACCAACACCAGCGACAATTCTAGTAGTACAAATACTTCCCGGTCCTACTCCTACTTTAATCGCATTAACTCCTGCATCAACTAATGCTTTGGCCGCATCTCCCGTGGCTACATTCCCTGCAACGATTTCCAAATCAGGATGTGCTGCTCTCACTTTTTTGATGGTATCTAATACTCCTTGTGAATGACCATGAGCTGTGTCTATACAAATGATGTCTACACTTGCATGAACTAAGGCCTCTAATCTATCATTTAAATCGCTGCTTACTCCAACTGCCGCTCCTACCATCAATCTTCCAAAACTATCTTTACTTGAATTTGGATAGTCCTGCACTTTCATAATATCCTTGTAAGTAATTAATCCTATCAAGGTATTATGATCATCCACCACAGGCAGTTTTTCAATTTTATATCTATGTAAAATTTCTTTAGCTTTTTCTAAGGTAGTTCCCTCGGGAGCAGTGATTAAATTCTCCGTAGTCATCAATTCAGAAATAGGTTGGTCCATGGTGGTTTCAAAACGTAAATCCCTATTTGTTAAAATACCAATCAATTGACTCTTTTCATCAATGATTGGAATCCCACCAATTGAATATTTTCGCATCAACTCTAATGCTTCAAATAATAATGCATCAGCTCTCAGAGTAATTGGATCTATGATCATGCCACTTTCAGATCTTTTAACGCTTCTTACCTGATCCGCTTGAGATTCAATACTCATATTCTTATGAATAAAACCTAATCCACCTTCTCTGGCTATAGCAATGGCCAATCTTTGCTCAGTAACCGTATCCATTGCCGCTGACACAATAGGCGATTTAATCCTTAAACCCGTACTTAACTGAGTAGAGGTATCCACATCCCTTGGTAGGACCTGAGAATATGCAGGAACCAATAGAACGTCATCGAAAGTTAATGCTGTGGAATTGTCTTGAGAAAAGAATTTTTTAGTATCCATGCGCAAAGATATAAGAAATTTATAAAAGTCAAGCAATGTTTTGAGATTTTCAAAACCTGATTTTCAAATTATATCAAAGCTGCCTATATTAATTATTGAATATTCGTAGTGGACTTTATTTTAATTTATTATTTTTCTGAAAATTGATCGATTATGATGTCTGTATTTAGTGATGAACATTTCATGAAATTGGCTTTAGCTCAAGCAGAAATGGCTTTTGAGAGGGATGAGGTTCCAGTGGGAGCGATTATTGTGTCTAACAACCAAGTTATAGCCAAATCGCATAATAGTGTAGAATTATTACAAGACATTACGGCTCATGCAGAAATTATTGCGATTACCTCTGCTGCTCAACATTTGGGATCGAAGTATTTAAAAAATTGTACCATGTACGTTTCCCTAGAACCTTGTGTAATGTGCGCAGGAGCATTAAAATGGGCTCAAGTAGGCAGATTGGTCTACGGCGCAAGCGATGAAAAGCAGGGATTTATGATCCATGGGAAGGAGCTACTACATCCTAAAACTAGACTAGAGTTCGGCGTTTCTCATGACAAATGCACGCAAATAATGAAAGATTTTTTCCAGCAAAAACGTGATTTGAAACAGCAAAAGTTTTAATTATTTCTTAAGTGCTCGTTAAACTTTCTTAAAAATGGCACTTCCTATTTCTATCCCTGTTAATTTGTATAAGGGAAAGGTGATTCTATTGGAGTTATCAACATGGATTAAAATTTATACTAATGAAAAATGTAAAGTATTGCTTGTATTTAGGATTTGCATTATTAATGTTCAGTGCATGTAGCCCACAGCTTAGTCCTTTTACAGATAGATTGAATGATGAGTTTAATTGGTCAGAACAAGAATTACAACAAATTCAATTTTATGTTTCAAAGGATATCATTTTACAACGAAATTTTAATCGAGGTGAATCCACTATTTCGGGAGGCAAAATTAGAGTAATAAATGGAAGGGAAGTGGAAGAGGTGGTGATCCAAAGAGGAACACCAGGAGTATTAATGTTTAGTCCGAAGGAAGATCGTTTTGCAGTCTCATTTGAAGGTGATAAATACCTGATGTTTGGACCCAATCCAAGGCAAGGTGGTAAATATGTATTGCTAGCAAAAGATTGGAATAAATCAAGTGGGAAAATTTCATACGATGATAGAGTCTACAGTGCCGATGCCTCCGCTGCTTATGCTAGTTTAATGGTAGATTTGAGGAAATTGAGAAAGGTTTCTTATAAGAGTAGAAAGGCTAAGGGTAGAACGGTTTCTAGGAGGTAGGAATGAGTGAATGGTAAAATTTACGACTCTGTAAAGGCGTTTTTAAAAACTCCTCAGGATAAACACTCCCCCGATTTTGTTGCCGCAGGCAAGAATATGTTTTGGCGGCAGGCACGCAGGTCAGAGACCATGTGCGAAATGTTTTATAATTTCACAGAACAAGATTTTGCGGTTTTCTCAGCAAAGGGTTTATGAGTCGTTTTAATGAATAATAGAATGATAAATCGAATATTGGCATCCTGAGCGATCTCAACGAGTCGAAGGATAAAGGGAAACCAAACTACATCCCCATTTTACGGCAGGCACGCAGGTCAGAGACCTTGTGCAAAACGATTTCCAATGTAATAGAATAAAGTTTTCACACTTTTTTGCCAACAGGTTTTTAGAGTGGGCTCAATGATAATATGATTGATAGAATGCAATGTAAAATGCTTGGATGTTTGCATGGAAGTCAGTGATGTTTCCTGCTTAAAGTCATTTCTCAAAAGATCAAATTTCTGAGTTCAAAGCTTATAGTCTTGAAGTCTGGTCGGTTTATTTTTAATCATCTAGAATGCTGGAGCTTATTTTGGTGAACGACATGATTAGAGCTAGTTTGCACTACTTTAAAATTTTCCCTACACCTCTAAACTGCTAACCTTCTACACTTACCTGTTAAATCTTATTAAACCTTATTCACTCCTTTAACAAAGGGAACAAATTGAAAATCCCCAAACTGTTCTTGTTCAAATTTAGTTTCACTTGTTCTGGTCAAGCGAATCATTTTTTGAGATTTATCTCCTACCGGGATGACTAATTTTCCACCAATAGCTAATTGCTCTGTCAATTTTTTCGGAATAAATGGTGCTCCAGCGGTGACGATTATTCTATCAAATGGAGCTTGTCTAGGTAAACCTTTATAGCCGTCTCCCCAAAAAGTTCTTATTTTTGTATATCCTATCTTTTTTAAGAGCTTATTGGTTTTATGAAATAAATTTTCTTGTCTTTCGATCGTATATACTTTTGCTGCTAATTCAGAAAGTACACAAGCCTGATAGCCTGAACCTGTGCCAATTTCTAATACTTTGTGCGTTGCGGCTACTTCTAATATGGAACTTTGATAGGCTACCGTAAAGGGTTGAGATATCGTTTGCTCATTTCCAATGGGGAAAGGAATATCTTTATAAGCCCAATCCTCAAAAGCTTTATCCAAAAAGAAATGTCTAGGAATTTTTTTAATAGCAGCAAGAACAGCTATGTTTTGAATACCTTTTCCTTCTAAAGTTTTTATTAGCTTGTTTCTAAGTCCTTTATGCCTGTATGAATCGATCAAAGATTATTTATTTAATACGAAAGTATCAATAATTATCAAAGTCTTTAAATAATATTAAATTTGGATCAATAAAAATCAATTAAAATGATAAAAATAAAATTTGGGACTGATGGATGGAGAGCGATCATTGCTCAAGAATATACCGTTGATAATGTCATAAGAGTTGCAGAAGGAAGTGCGATGTGGATGAAAGAAAAAGGGTATTCTAAAGTAGTGCTTGGGCACGATTGTCGCTTTGGTGGAGAACTTTTCGCACAATCTACTGCGAGAGTTTTTGGAGCGTATGGCATAAAAGTGTTTTTAGCCAAAGATTTTGTTTCCACTCCAATGATCTCTTTGGGTGTTGTAAAATTGAAAGCAGGATTGGGTGTTGTAATTACCGCAAGTCATAATCCACCTTCTTACAATGGATATAAATTAAAGTCAAGACATGGAGGTCCTTCTATCCCTCAGGAGGTTAATGAAGTAGAGGAGTTGATTCCTGATACTGTGAAAACTGATCTTCCAAGTATTGAAGAATTGGTTGAGCAAGAGCTTATTGAATATGTTGACCTTGAAGGCATGTATATCAAACATGTGCAAGACAATTTTGACTTGGATACTATTTATAATTCAGGAATAAAATTTGCCTATGATGCGATGTATGGAGCAGGAATGAATGTGATGAAAAAACTGTTTCCTGATGCTACTTTATTACATTGCAAACATAATCCTTCCTTCCATGGTCAAGCACCAGAACCTATCGCTAAAAATCTAACAGAATTATCAGATGTATTAAAGAATACAGATGATTTAGTTTGTGGTTTAGCAAATGATGGTGATGCAGATAGAATAGGAATGTATGATGATAAAGGAGCATTTGTGGATTCTCATAGAATACTTCTATTACTATTATATTACTTGTTTGAATTTAAAAATTTAAAAGGAAAAGTCATCATTACTTTTTCTGTGACTGATAAAATGAAAAAGTTAGCTGAGTTGTATGGCTGCGATTATGAAGTCACAAAGATTGGATTCAAATACATTGCAGAAATAATGACCAAAGAAGATGTACTAGTAGGTGGAGAAGAATCGGGTGGTCTTGCTGTGAAGGGTCACATTCCAGAACGAGATGGGGTTTGGATTGGTCTTTTGATCTTAGAATTTATGGCTAAGACTGGGAAGTCTTTAAATACTTTAATCCAAGAAGTCTACGATAAGGTGGGTGGATTCTCTTTTGAACGAGATGATTTACATATAAAAAACGAGCAAAAATTAGACGTCATTGAAAAATGCAAGGCTGGATTTTGGAAAAAATTTGGGAAGTTTGAGATTGTGAGTTATGAAACCTTAGATGGATTTAAATACAAGATAGATGAAAACTCGTGGATAATGATTAGACCATCTGGAACTGAGCCTGTATTAAGGGTCTATGCACAAGCGGAAACTGCGGAAAAAGTACGAGAGATGTTAAATAACACAAAGGAGACTATTTTGCAATGATGGGAGGATGAATGATTGGTTGAATGAAAGCTAGAATAAGTGAATGAAAAATAGAATGAGTGAATGAATATTGTCATCCTGGGCGAGCGCAGCGAGTCGAAGGATAAAAGCATAGTGCTTTCCAATTAATTCAACAATAATAATTTCAACTTCGGAATAAAAATAATTAATGCAACAATTACTGCAAAGAAGGAAGCTAACAATACCGCCCCCGCCGCAACATCTTTTGCTTTAGCTGCAAGCGGATGATGTTCAGGAGAAGTTAAATCAATTATAAATTCTATAGCTGTATTTAGACCCTCTGCTGTGAGTACAATGCATATTAAAATTATAATTGCCAACCATTCCATTTGATTAACTTCAAAAAGAAATCCTGCTACACAAGCTAAGAAGGCAAATCCTATTTGAATTTTAAAATTAGTGTGATGGCTTACTAATTCTAGCACACCTTTAAATGCGTATTTAAAACTATCCTTCCTGTTTTGCAACATCCGATGAGGATTTTAATTGATATTTTCCAAATATACCTAAGTGTGTATTTTGAGCTGAATTAATATTTTCAAAATTCATCATCTCTAATCTGTCCTCGGAGTAAAATATATGATCATAAGGAATTTCCAGTAGACCGGTAGATGAGGAGGATCTCCGGCTATCATTTAATCCACTTACATAGCGTAATTTTTGAATTTCATTGGACCAAGGAACCATATTTAATGAACCTACAAATAAGTTTGGAATGGCTGTTTTATTCATTTCATCGGCAATTCCAACTAAATGAGATTCAATAGATCTTACTGCATTTGAATTTACAGGTGGCAATGAATAGGAACTAAACAAAGCAATCTTATGATCTTTATCTAAATCTAATACTGCTTTTAAATTAGGAATATTTTGATGATAAAAAGTATCTAGTGAGAAAATTGGAAATTTCGAATATATTGCCATACCATAGGGGTCAATTCTCTTGAATTTTCTCGAATTCGGATACTTTTTACAAAAGAAGGCATCCAATGTATTAACCCATTCTGGTGTTAATTCTTGGACAGAAATCACATCAGGATCCTTATCTAAAACTATATTAAGAGAACTTACGAAATTACTATCTAAAGTAGAAGTATTGAATAAGGCCACTTGTATTTGAGGAGCGGTTGTTTCCACAACCGGTAATTTTAATTCCTCTGTTCCAGCCCTTCGCAAGAAAAGGGCTATAATACCACATGCAGCAAGAGCAGTAAACATTAATCGTTTTTGATTCAATGCAAGGAAAACCATACCTAAGCCAAGAAAGATGACCATGAACTGAACCGTAAAGTCAGCACTTTTTCTTAGCCACATGATGTTAGGTGTAAAAATGCACATCAAGGTGATTAAAGCGATTGCTCCCATGATCAATATCTGCAAAAACTTATTTTCAAAAATTCGCTTCATTTCAACTTGCAATTTACGACGCAGATAGCAGAGTTTATAACATTCAACTGTATTTAAGTGAATTCAGTCTAATTTCTGCCTGCGGCAAGTTATTTATGAGTTTATGAGTTTAAAGTTTATGAAATTTTTACCTCCAATTACTCCAAAGGATAAGCTAATATTACTGGAAATTGATGGGTTTCTGAATTACCATCTTCCTTTAAAAGTTCAATTAAGATAATGTAGATTCCGAGCTTACCCAATTGTCCATTTTCAACTCTTCCATCCCAAATAAGTGCTTCTTCCGTGCCCACCCATTGCTGTTCAAATAAATGTTTTTGTAAAATCCCATGTTCATCAAATATTTTAATATCTACACTTGTCGCTTGGGCAAGATTAAATTTTATATTACAAAAATCATTGTAAGCATCTCCATTAGGGGAGAAAACATTGGGTACTATGCTAATTTCATTTCCCGAACTGAGGGGCAAAACAAATTGTGAATTTTGATATCCTGGTGTACCATAAAAATGTTGGCCTGAAGCAGATTGCCAATAATTTTGATCTGGGTTAATTCGCTCTAAAGAAACACCATCTCTATTTTCCAAAAATGGACTGTGCATATCTTCATGGTAGCTAAGAGAATCTATCAAGGCAAGACTATCCAAATTTCTTTTATAGATAATTACTTTCCCCATCTCATTATCAAAGGCTGGCAAATCATTTTGAATAAAAGCTTCTGTAATTTCTGCATTATACACTTGACTAATTGATGAAGTATCTTCAGACAATAAAACATAAGCTTTGGGATTAATAAAAGAAGTGGCATTAATAAATTCAAATCTACCATGACTTTCACTTAAAATTAAAAGCTCATTGATATCAAGGATCTTTTCTGAACGATTATATAATTCAAGATAGTCTTCAGAACCAGACACTGGGTCAAATAAAATTTCATTAATAATTAAATCTCCATAAGCTATTTCTCCAGCCAAGCCAAATTGAATGGTGTCCTTTTCCAATGCTCTCCCTTTACAATCATTAATAGAAGAATGAGAAAGTAATTGATAAATCTGATTTTCTTGCAAAACCTGATCAAATGCTAATTCATAAATTAATTCATTTGATTCATTAGCTAAATCTATAATAGATAATGTAGGTTTTATTTCATAATCCTGCTTGCTTGGAGTTTCAATTGCTCCATCATAGGTAATAGATATTGCATTATCTGATGGAAGAACATTTTTAATCTTAGGTAACTGAAAATTGCTAGTATCTAGAATATAATTTACTCTTCCCGGGCTGCCTTGAATTGGACTGGTAGAAGTAGACCAATTTTGAGAACCAAGGCAAATATTTTCTGGATTGATTAATGCTAATGACCAACCTCCATTTTGAAAAAATGTTTCTTTATGCCAATCAACAGCATACTCAATTTGGTGAATTATTTCATCTGATTCATTTACTAGCTTTATGTTATCACCGCTATTCCTTAAACTTGGAAAACGATCCAGTCCAAATGCGTTTCCATAAATTTCGAAAGCTTCGAGATCAGTCACATTGCATAAAATCAAATATTCTTTCGGATATAAAACAAAATCACCAATGGCATATTTACTTTGATCTTTTTGCAAGAAGTAATCTCCCATTTCTAAATACTTCGAACTATTATTATAAACTTCGATATATTCCGCTTCAGGCAAAACCAAAGATGGAATAGGATCCGCCATAATTTCATTTATAATTAATTCATAGGGCTCCGCCCTTGCTTTCAAAAAATAAACAAATTCAATTTCTTCAAGCGCCGTTACATTTCCATCTAAATCATAAATATTTTCAATAGCTAAATGTTGAGTAACTCCTGATTCAAAAGATTGTTGAAATATTAAATGAAGTAGACTTGGATCTTCTTCATCTTTCATTTGTAATATGGGATGATGTAAATTATTCAAAGTAAAAATACTTTGAGACTCCACACTTTGAGGAATGGCTTCATTATAATATAAATCTATGGACACACTATCAGTTATGACCCAATTTGCTAATATGGCTGAGATGGTATCCTTTGAAATTGGTCCTAAAGTAAAGTCATCAAAATAAAATTTATCCTTTCGGGTAGCCGAATATTTTGATTCAATCCCAAAGTAGGATTGATTATAATTTTCGATAGCATGTTGAAATTGAAAATTGTAATTCACCCATTGACTGTTCAATGCTACATCGATTTGCCACCATTGATTTTGAGTAATTTGAATTTTTAATTCAAGCTCAAAAGCATTGGATAATTGGCTATCTAAAAATGTTTGTATCAAACTATCTCTTCCATCTTCTCTATGAAAAAGTTTTAGTCCATCTTGACTTCCCGTTTCACCAATTTCAAAAAACACCGCATCTCCACTATTGAAGTCGGTGGAATCATTCAGTAGAAAAATTCTTAGTTGATTAGCATTGGATGGTGAAAAATCCAATTTAAAAAACAGTTCCCATTGCAAACTATCCGTTTGACTTATCGCTGTATTTATTGCTGTGTAGATTAATGATCGGCCTGCGTCGGCGGCGTTCAGTTGTAGTTGTTCATCCTGATTAATTTTAAAATCTGTGGTGTCTCCTTCCCAGTGTGGATTGGATGATAAATTACCATCTGAGAAATTTTCGCTTATTTGGCTGTGGGCATAGCAAAAGCAGAGGAGACAAAAGATTGTTCCTATAGTGTGTTTCATTCATATAATTTACTAAAAATTCTTGATAAAGTCTATCTTTAGCAATTAAATAAAATTAAAGCTATGAAATTAGCAGTTGTTGGTATAACCGGAATGGTTGGAAATGTAATGATGGAAGTACTTGCAGAGCAAGATCTTCGTATTGATGAATTTTTAGCAGTGGCTTCTGAGCGATCTGTTGGAAAAACAATTACATTCAATGGAAAGGATTATACAATTATAAGTATACAAGATGCAATTGATCAAGCTCCAGATATTGCAATTTTTTCAGCAGGCGGCGGGGCCTCCTTAGAATGGGCTCCAAAATTTGCGGAGAAAGGAACAGTAGTTATTGATAACTCATCTGCATGGAGAATGGATCCTAATAAAAAATTAGTGGTTCCAGAAATTAATGCTAAAGACTTAACTGCTGCTGATAAAATCATTGCGAATCCAAATTGTTCTACTATTCAAATGGTTTTAGCCTTGGCTCCGCTTCATAAAGCTTATGGAATAAAACGTTTGGTAATTTCAACTTATCAATCATTGACTGGAACAGGAATGAAAGCAGTTAGGCAATATGAAGCAGAGAAAAAAGGTGAGGAAGTAGAAGAGAAAGCATATCCGTATCCAATTTTTGAAAATTGTATTCCCCATTGTGATATTTTTCTGGACAATGGATATACAAAAGAAGAAATGAAGTTGGTACACGAAACCCGAAAAATTCTAAATGATGATTCTTTAAAAATCACTGCTACTGCAGTTCGCGTTCCAGTTTTAGGCGGCCACTCAGAAGCGGTAAATGTAGAATTTGAAAAAGAATTTGACTTAGAAGAATTAAAAGAAATATTGCGCAAAACGGAGAATGTAATTGTTCAAGATGAAGTTTCTACTAACACCTATCCGATGCCGCTTTTATCAAAAGATAAAAATGAAGTTTTTGTAGGAAGATTACGCAGAGATGAGTCGCAAGATTCCACATTAAATATGTGGATCGTTTCCGATAATTTAAGAAAGGGTGCCGCTACAAATGCAGTGCAAATTGCCGAATATTTAGTGGCGAATGATTTGATTAAAAAAGAGGTATTAGCTTGATTACAATAAGGTTACAAGATTTAAGTTTGAATTTGAGCAGAATAAACTGTAAATTAAACTATTAAGCGAGACATTGAAAAGAATGTTTTAATTAAATACAAAGCTTTTACTAGGTAAAAGATATTGCAAAGTTGACTTTTAAAATACATGTTATGAAGACTAAAATTGTTGTTTGGGGAAGTAATCAAAATGATGAAAAAATCTTAATCGCGTTAGAACTTTTAGCTAAAGAGAATAAGGTAAACATTTACACCTTTCCAGAAAAAGTAGCCACAGAGGAACTATACAACTCTCTCTACAGTGATTGGAGAGAAGGAAAAGCAATGGAAATGCCAGCTGGCCATGAAGTTTTTCAACGGGAACTTTCAGCCTCTGAAGAGTTACTTCCAGAAGAAATAAAAATCAGTAAAGGTAATATTATTGAACGAGTAAAAACAGAATGGCATTTTATGGTCCTTTCTGCAAAACTTAGTGAAATGTATCATTCCGAATTAAATGATTTCAAAGAAAAAGTGGGCGATTTAAAAACTTTTGATTCCATAGTATGGAATGAACTAAAACAGTTTTGGGCAAAAGTTCAAGAGCAAGTTAGGGAACGGAATCTTTTTAGAGATCATGCAAATAATTTAAGAAATCAAACTAACGAACTTTTTACATCGCTAAAAGCATTACGGAAAACCTTAGACGATGATTATAAGAGGATTTCCAAAGAGAATTCTGCAAAGTTTAGCGCTTCATTACAAACTATCGAATCAAAAATATCAGGAGGTTTAGGTCTACAGCCTTTATTCGAAGAATTAAAAAAATTACAAAAACAATTTAAAGATACCAAGTTTACCAAAGAAGACAGAGCAGCAATTTGGAATAGATTAGATAAGGCTTTTAAAGATGTTAAGGAAAAAAGATTTGGTAAATCAAATAATAAGTCGGGCGGAACCTCCCCACTGGATAGATTGCAGAGAAGATATGATGGTTTACTATCTGCCATTAAAAAAATGGAAAACTCCATTGATCGAGATAAGAGAGAAATTAGACATCAAGATGATAGAATTTCTAAAACCGATGGACAATTAGAAGCTCAATTAAGGCAAGCAAAAATAAAAATGACAAATGAGCGAATTAGATCTAAAGAAGAGAAATTAGCAGAAATGATACGAACCAAAACCGACCTTGATAAGCGGTTTGAAATTGAAAAAGTAAAAGAAGCTAAGAGACAGGAGCGAGCTAAAATAGAGAATAAGAAAAAAGAAGTGGAGGCTAAGATTGCAGCCGAAATTAAAGAAGCTGCTGAAAAAAGAAAAGAAGAAGACGGTAAGCTTATAAAGGCTGCCACAGCCATCAGTTCAAAAACAAAAGTAGTCAAAGAAAAGCCTGTAGAAAAGGAAGTTCCTATAGAAAAGGTTGATGAGCAAGCAGCTGACAAGATCATTCCCTCAGCACCCAAGGTTGAAAACGGTGAAAGTATGGTTGACAAGGTAAGTATCATGATTTCAGAAACATTCGAAGACGTAGTAGATACGGTTAAAGCAGTTGCTGAAGTAATTGAAAATAAAGCAGAAGAAGTAATGAATTCGATCAATGAGGAAGAGTAATTTTACATTTCTTATAAAAGTAACGTATTTTGAAAAGTAGATTTATTTATTCGCTTACAGTTTCTATTTTATTTATCCTAATATTTAGTTTAACTATTGAAGAATCATTTAACTTTACATCAATCTTGCTTGGTGCATCTTGGTTTTTTATGGTGCATTATTTACTACCTGTATTTCATCCGAAGAAATAAAGTTATAATGTCAACTCAAACAGTATCTAGTTCTACAAGAATAAAATTAGAATTGAAACGTTAAGAAGCACTACATGTTAGCAGAGCTTGTTTACTTTTTCACCTATTTTCTAATGAAAATTTTATGCACATACTTTGTATCGGCAGTAAGCATTTCCACAAAATAGAATCCCGCACTAATACCTTCAAGCGGTAATTGAAATGCTCCATCTTTCGCAGGATGAGCAATAACTAATTCCTTAATTACTTTTCCTTCCAAACTGATAAGCTGAATTTGTATGGGATTGATTGCTTCTAAATCCCAAGTTATATTTAAAAGGTCTGATGTAGGATTTGGATAAAAATTGAAATGGTGAAGGTTTAAATTTTGATCTTCGGTTGATGTTGTATTAACAAGCGGATTTACAATACTTCCCTTTTCTTGAGCGGTAGTACATTTCGATACATTTCCATTATAATATAGACAAACTTCTGAGTTGAAATTTTTCATATCCATTACTTCAACATCATCGACAAACCAACCTAAGCCATTAGCTCTCCCAGTACTTTGTTGATCAGATCCGAATCTAAATCGCACGTAGATAGATTGACCAATTAAATCTTTTAAATCAATATAACTCGCTCTAAAAGCATCATTGAAACCCCAAAATCCATTCAGTCCTTCTGTTCTAAATGTCGAAGCGGAAACAGGTCCATCATAAGGATTTCTAATGAACAAATCAGAAAGATCTATCCAATCTAAATTATTAGTTGATACTTCAACTAGACCTGCATCAAACCCAGACTCCATATCTGTTTTGTGATAAAATCTTAAAACTGGATTGACTCCCTCAATCAAAAGAGGATCACGCAAGAGTAAAAGTTGCTCTGAAGAATTTCCTTCATCAGGAACATACCATGCAAAGGATCCACTATTTGCTTGTGTATTTCTACGTTCCCAAATATTGAAATTTCGTAAATAGTCTATTTCCCAATTTTGATCTCCACTTTCTACATCGTCATAAAAATATCTTCTAGATCCAAAGTTAGGATCTGTATTCATTGTATATTCTAATTCCAATATTGAGTCTTGCTCTAAGGTGCCTATATCAAAAGTAATTTTGTCATTGATCAAAGTAAAATCATAGGAACAAGATCCTTCTTTGTAATTTGCATTTTCTCCAATTATATCCTCCACCATCAAATCACTAATATCTGCATTACTGAAATTGGATATTTTTAATGTAACTATAATTTCATCTCCCGCATCTATTAAAGGAGTAACCTTTTTATCTACCAATACTTCTCCACTGAATGCTGGCATTACATCAAATGCTTCATGATTATCACCTCTACTCAATGGACTTCCCTGTGTTGCGCTGAAACCAACTCCTCTTCTTGCAAAAACTTGCCAAATTAATTTTTGATTTTCGCCATCATTATTAATCCTATCTGCAGCTAAAATAGCTTCTCTTCCGTCCACAAATCCTGCTTCACAAGGGATCATTTTTAGGGCATCCATCACTAATTGAATACATATATTATTTCCTTTGCTTCCAGTATATAAATCTTCATCGAAGCCGTGTTTATCCACTAATGCCCAATACATATCCCACAGGATAGATGCCCAAACCGCTCCCACACCATGCGGAACCGATTGCAGCACAATATCATCATAGGTCAAAGGATTTACTGACATATCAATATTGTAAGGAAAATCTCTAAGGCCTGAGCTATCTATTGATTGTCTTGTTAAATAAGGAGCTACGCCTCTATTCAATGTTCCATCTTTATCAAAAGGATGTGTCATCACTAGGCCAAAGAAATCACTCCATCCTTCATTCGTAGTTTCGCCATCCCTATCTCCATTAATTTCTTCATAATTCAAACAACCGCTTCTATTTGCACCTCCAACTAGTCTATTAGAAATACCATGTGCATATTCATGTGAGATAATAAAATTGTCTAATGAAGCATCTAGTCTTTCCGTACCTGTCAATACTGGCTCGTACAAGCTAACCTCAAGTCCTTGATTTAAATAAATATTTAATTTTGTGCAATCACTTTTTTTCACTAAGACAGAGGGTATAACAACTAGTGAGGCATCAATTCCAGACCCCATACCTCCAACGATTAACTCATCTTCATAATTGCAAATTATAACTGCAATTGCACCTTGGTCTTGGGCATGTTTTACTTTTGATGAAAAATCACAAGTTCCTCTATCTATTAAAGCAATTTTACCTAATAGTTCATTCCCATTAGTTAATGCATTGCATCCTAAAGAAGGTTGAGAGCTATCATCAGAAACCCATGCAACTTGTCCCTCGATGGCAACATTTCCTATGGGATTGCCAAAATTCGCTCTATTCACTAAAATTCGCTCAGAAGCATTTTCTGGAGCACTAATATTTAATAATTCATCCGTACTTCTTTTCCATAAGTTTGTTCTCAATCGCCCTACAGCTCCATCACTACTAATATTAAAAGATGCAGTATTGAAAAAATCTGCATTACTACCATTCGCACCAAACTGTGATTGCGCATTTACGTAATCTCCACCCTCGCCTGCCGTTTCATTTACCAATTGAAAATTACCTGCGGCTTCATCAAAACCATAGTGATAGGAGAAATCATGCATTACATTTACCATGTAAAATAAATTAGTAGCTGATGCATCTTGATAATCAATTGGCTCTTGATCCAAAGGAAGCGGAAAAGAAAAATTTAAAGCCATGCCACCTTCTGTTTCTGAGTCGGGATAATTATTATTATCTCTATCCGAATACGCGTGCGCATTATTTCCTTCTAATCTAGTAATCTTAACTCCTGAAAGATCAACATCGTGCCACCCATATGGAGAAGCAACTGGGCAAGAAGGATCCGTAACTAATGTTCGTTCGCCATGTGCAGGACTTTCAATAGGAAGTTCAAAAACATTATAAGTTGGCTCTGGATTTAAGGGTAGTTCTATTGGCTGTAATTGTGATAATGTCTCCCCATGGTGTTCTTCTGGAGTTTCCGTTTTGGAAGTACAATGTTTATCGTGTTGATGAGCAGGCTCATTTTTAAATGAGCATTTATGCATTACACTTTGCTTTTGTAATAATTGGCCACTATTTGCATCGATCCAATATAAAAACTGATCATCAATTACAGTTGGATGAATTAAAACTGCATAAGCTGGTTTTAATTCCTCTCCAAAAGATTTCAAATAAAGATTGACATATATATGTTCTAAGTAAGCTTCTCCTTTATCAAATTTCCATTCTCCTGGAGATTCCGAACCTATAATTTGAATTTGATTAGATAAACCCAAATCAATTTGGACTAAAGCAAGTGCTTTATTTGCATTAATTTTTGTGCTTAGGGATTTAACCTTTTCATCTAAATCACCAATAAACCTATTCTTCGCAAAAGCAACATTGTCATCTGCATCTATGTGAATGCTATTGATTGCATTATAAATTTCAATACCTTGATATCTTTGACTTAAATAGAGATGTGTAACTTGGTTGTGCGCTGATGTAAATGATTTATTTAAATAAATATCTTGAATGTCATTAGGATTTAAATCCCATTCCTTTGCATATTCTTGAATATGAGTCAATGCAATATCAAACTTAGATTGGGTCTGAGCGATTAAACTATGAAAATTTAAAAAAGTAAATCCTAACAAGAGGAAGGCAAATAAATTAGCTTTGCTCATTTAGATCAAATTTAAGATGCTAAGATAAGATTTATAGCTATTTGTACACCTATTTAATAGCATTTTAGAATATTTGCTGACATATTTGAAAAAATGAAGAAAACCGCTCGAATTATAGGTAAAAACCCAGTTTTGGATGCTTTTGAGGAAGTAGCCTATTTTGATAAAATATTTCTTCAAAAAGGCACTCATGGCCCGTTTGAAAAAGAAATTAGGGGATTAGCCAAAGCTAGAAACATACCTATTTCATTTATTCCAAAGGAAAAAATGAATAAAATGGCTGCTGGTAACCATCAGGGTGTAATTGCATTAATTTCACCGATTCCTTACTATGAGTTATCAGATTTGATTCCTAAAGTATTTGAGGAGGGTAAAAATCCCTTATTTTTGCTGCTAGATAGTGTTACTGATGTTAGAAATTTTGGAGCTATTGCCCGATCCGCGGAAGTTTTAGGTGCTAATGGCATAGTTGTGCCTATAAAAGGTGCAGCTAGTTTTAGTGAAGAAGCCATAAAATCCTCTGCCGGAGCTTTATTACGCATCCCTATTTGCAGAATATCTAGTATTTCTGTAGCCATTGAGCTCTTGAAAACTTCAGGAATCCGTATTTTTGCCAGTGATTTGAACGCAAAGAAAGAATTAGCTGTTATGGATTTTAGCATGCCTAGTGCTTTTATTATGGGAGCAGAGGGAGAAGGAATTCGACCTTCTGTTATAAGAGCAGTGGATGAAACGTTTATAATTCCACAAATGGGTAAAACAGATTCATTAAATGTATCAGTAGCGAGTGGAATCATTTTGTATGAAATTTTGAAACAAAGAAAAGGCTTACGCCAATAAAATAAAACACATATGCACTTAAGTAAAAGCATCTATTTCTTTTCCATGATTATATTATTGGTTTTTACAAATTGTAAAACAAGCCAAAAAGCAAATGGGAGCGCCGCAAATAATATTCCTGAAACAGAGAATGCTTTACTTTGGCAGATCTCGAAAAAAGGATTAGCTACTGATTCTTATCTTTTTGGAACCATTCACATAATTGACGAAGCAGATTATTTTTTGCCGAAACAAACCTTGACTTCTTTTGATAAAGCGGATCGCGTTATTTTTGAAATCAATATGGAAGATATGACGGACATGAGTCAAATGATGGCCATCATTCCAAAAACATTCATGAATAATGGAGTAACTCTGGGAGATCTTTTAGGAGAGGAAGACTATACATTTGTGAAAGCACATTTCGAAGAAATGGGGCTTCCGATTTTTATGCTAGAGAAAATGAAGCCTATGTTTCTGTCTGTTTTCGCAGGCGGCGGAGGCTTAGACCCTCAAGATTTAATGAATGGCTCAATGAAGTCTTATGAAACAGAATTATTCGAAATGGGAAAAGCTCAAGGCAAAACTTTTGCTGGATTAGAAACGATCGATTTCCAAATCAGTGTTTTTGACAGCATCCCATATGAAGATCAAGCTCAAATGTTAGTAGAATCCATAAAGGCTGGAGATACTGGCAATGACGAATTCAAGGAAACGGTAGCGATTTATAAAAAACAAGATTTGAAAGCAATGGTCGCAATGGTAGAAGGCAATGAAGAGTATAGTGAGTATGAAGACATTTTATTAACTAAAAGAAATAAAGCTTGGATTCCTCAAATTGAGAAAGCAATGACCGAAAAGTCTAATTTTTTTGCAGTTGGAGCTGCGCATTTAGGAGGAAAGAATGGCGTTGTCTATTTATTGCGAAAAGCAGGTTATACTTTAACACCACTGAGTTTATAGAGCAAATGATACATCACCTCCCTTCCATATTTGTCGCAAATTCCAAAAGTAAAGGGCGCGGAATTTTCACCACTGAAAAAATCAACAAAGGAGATTTAATAGAAGTATGTCCTGTAATCATTATTCCGCCTGAGCAATTTGATTTAATCCACAATTCAAAATTACACGATTATTATTTCTTGTGGGGGGAAGACATGAAAAGCATCGCCATTGCTTTAGGTTATGGATCGTTATATAATCATCAAGTAAATGCGAATGCAGATTTTATCCTCGATTTAATGAATGACAGTATAGACATTATTTGTATTGAAGACATTGAGGCGGGGAATGAAATCACGATTAACTATCATGGGGAAGCGGGGGATGAGCATCCTTTGTGGTTTGATGAGGAGGAATAGGAGTTTATGAGTTTATGAGTTTATGAATTTATGAGTTTAGGAGTTTAGGAGTTTAGGAGTTTAGGAGTTTAGGAGTTTATGAGTTTAGGAGTTTATGAGTTTATGAGTTTATGAGTTTATGAGTTTATGAGTTTATGAGTTTATGAGTTTATTAAAAAAATTACATTTTACATTTGAGCCCTCTTTAAAAATTCGATTTTTACAAATCATGTTTTTGAAATTGAAATTTTATTTGGTTACGCTTCTAAATTATATTTTTAAGCCAATCTAGAAAAGTACCCATGTAAATGCGTTTTTCAAAACGCCTCCTCAGAATGCATACCCACCCCCTTGAGCGATCGGTCCAGAGGTCAGAGACAGTCAGAGACGGTCAGAGACCGTGGACGAAAGCATTTTACAATGTAACAGAACAAACTTTTGCGGTTTTTTCAGCAGAGGTTTTTTTGAGTGGATTCACATTTTACATACATTTAAGAAATCACATTTCTTCTTCTTCCTTAAACCAACTGGCATATTTCACATAATTCAAGGCCGTTCTTTCAATATAAAATTTTGCATTTTCGGCATCTAATGGTTTAATTTTTTTCGCTGGTGTGCCCGCATAAATAAATCCACTTTCTAATTCTTTATCGCCTAATACCACGGCTCCCGCAGCAATCAATACATTTTCATTGACGACCGTGTTATCCATTATAATAGCGCCCATTCCAACGAGCACATTATTCCCAATGATTGCACCATGTACAATGGCATTATGCCCAATGGAAACGTAATTGCCAATTAAGGATTTTGATTTTTCATAGGTGGCATGAATCACAGCTCCGTCCTGAACATTTACATAATTACCCATATGAATACTATTTACATCTCCTCTTAAAACTGCATTGTACCAAATACTGCAATGGGAACCCATTTTTACATCACCAACAATCGTTGCATTTTCTGCAATCCAACATGCTTCCCCAAATTCAGGATGAAAACCTCGAACACTTTTAATGATAGGCATAATCGTTATTTTCTTGCTAAATAAACACCAATAATAATCAAAACCAATCCAATAATATGCCATGCACTAATGGTTTCATTATCTAACATTCCCCAAAAAAGCGCTGCAACTGGAATAAAATAGGCAACCGAGGAAGCAAAGACTGCATTAGTTTTCTGGACTAATTTATAAAAAATAATGGTAGAAAGTGCTGTTGCAAAAACAGACAACAAGGCAATCATACCTAAAGAAAAATAAGCAGATTCTGTGGCTTGGATGTAGGTGAAAATATCTGTCGCTAAGAGATAGATGGTACAAGGAATGGAAATAATCATCAATGTACTTGCAGTAATTACCATTGGATCCATTTCTTGCAAGTACTTTTTAACCGTATTTACGCTAATGGCATACAGCATAGTGGCAATCACAATAAGCAATGCATACCACAAGTGGGCGAATGAATTAGTATCTATATTTTGCCCAAAAATTATAATCACGGATGCTCCTACGAAGCCTAATAATACCCCGCCCACTTTTGCCCAATTGGATTCTAATTTAAAAATTAGAATACCAAAACCCAAAGTGAATAATGGGGTCAATGAATTTAGAATTCCTGCGATATTTGAATCAATCCTGGTTTCCGCAAAAGCATATAAGAAAGCAGGAATTCCACTTCCTGATAATCCGACAATAATCAAGTATTTTAATTTGGACCAATCTATTCTAGAAAAATAAATAATCATAAAGGGCAAGAAGGCCAAGCCAGAGATGCTAATCCTAAGGGCAGCCATCTGTTTAGGGTCAAATGCAATCAGTCCCTTTTTTATCAGTATAAAAGAGGATCCCCAAATGATACTGAGGAGAATCAGGGTTGCCCAGTTACTTAAATCTATATTTTTATCTTCAGTTTTCGTAATGCTAAAATTTTGAAAAGGCGAAGATAGATAAACTTATCAGTATTAGTTTTTACTTTTGGATTTATTAATGACTAGATGCATAGGCTTCCACTGCTTTCCAAACCCTTAAAACATTTCCACTACAAACTTTTTCAATGTCCGTTTCCGAATAGCCATTCTTTAACATTAAATAAATCAAATTAGGATACTGAGACACATCTTTTAAACCTGTGGGTAGAGAATCCCCTACTCCATCAAAATCTGAACCAAATCCAACGTGATCGGGACCAACCAATTGAACCACATGATCAATATGTCGGAAAGCCATTTCAACATCAGAAAATAAAATAGGGTTTTCTTTACGAAGTTTTGCGATCAAAGCTTGTCCCTCATCGCTTGAAATTTCTATGCCTTTTTCTTGAACGAGATTTAAAATATATGCTCTTTTCTCATCAAAATCATCTCTAATTTTTTTATCTAAAAAAGTAGATCCAAAATTGATTTGAATAACGCCATTATTTTCCGCCAATTTTTTAATCATATCATCATTCATATTCCTCTCAAAACCTGGTGTATATTTTCTGCAGGAAGAATGCGACGCAATGCAAGGTACTTCCGTTTGCTCCATTACTTGATAGAAGGTATTGTCTGAAACATGGGAAATATCAACCATGATTCCTACATTATTCATCTCCGCTACCACTTCTCTACCAAAAGGACTCAGGCCGCCCCATGTTCCGGTGGTGTCATAGGAAGAATCACAAATTAAATTATCCAATGAATGCGTTAAGGTGATGTAGCGAATTCCTCTTTTATAAAAGTATTTCACGTTGGTAATATCATCTTCAATACCTGCTCCATTCTCCATGCCCATCGGTAATGAGATCAAATCAATTTTGGTGTTTTCAATAGCTTCGGCTACACTGTTACAAGTTGCAAATTTATCTGGATGCGCATCCGTAATTCCGTTGATCATATTTATAATGGAGTCTGCGAAACTTTTAGCGCCTCCAGTTTTTTGATAAGAAGCTGGAATATAAACGGACATGAAAGGAACATCTAATCCTCCTTTTTTTGCTCTTACGTAATCAAAATCACCATCATCCGTTTCAATGGGAATTCCGAGGAATTCTTTTTCCAATTTGAAATTTTTAATTTTCAATCGATAGGGCAAATCAACATGGCCATCTGTGATCATAAATTTATGAGCAAGTACTGCCGCTTTCTCTTTTAATTGATCGTCCGTTAATGGTGTTACCATCTTTACTTTTTCTGTAGGAGTACTAGCAGCTCTAGGCATGCTAGCGGGTTCAGAAATGTTTTTTTTAGTTCCACAAGCCGTAAGGAAGATGCCGATAATTGCAATAATAAATAATCGCATGGTATATAATTTTAGATTGCGTTGATAATGGTGATTGCAATTTACGATTTATGGGATGGAAAAGGTAGTTGATGGTCGGATATAACGAGTTTAATTTTTTTATGTAATGCAAAGTGTCAACTTTGATTGGGTTTGTAGGAAGGGAAGGTGATCACTTTTTCTTTTCGCAATAGGTCCTCTCTTTAGAACATGAAACTCTAATCTCAATCGGTTTCATAAGATTTTAGTAAGGAGAAGGTTGACTTTTCAAATTTCTTCTTTGAGGTAAAATTTATTCATTTTCTTTACTCTGAATTTAAATCGTAGTGTCGTTTATCCATTGGCGCTTTCAGCCAATCTGCTTCATATCTTGCTAGCCAATAATAGTATTGAGAAGCGTAAACATTATGTTTTCTACATCCAGTTATAACCCCTCGGCGTTGAACTAAAATTATTGTTTGACTAGCTTCCGAGATATCACTTTCCCTACTTGTGACAGTTTTAAAAAATAAATTCCTTTTCCAAAACGCCTTGCATTAACAACATGCTCATTTTTTAGATTTTGGCGGCTATACAAAAGTTTACCTGTTACATTATAAATGGTCAGCGAATATTCTTTTTCATTCGCAGGGTTTATATTTATAAGATCGATGATTGGATTTGGATGAATATCAAAATGTGGTAAATCGGCTGCAATGGTATTTACATTAGTTAATATTTGAGTGGAATCACAATTATTGTAAAAGCAACCTTCACTTGTCAGTCTAAGCAGCCAAGCATTCAGTGTAAGATTATTTGTATTAGCAGCAGTAGTATCTGCAATCCAACCACCAATAATTAAATCCCCATTCGGTGCTTCCTCGATAGCCTCAAAAGAACCTCTGCCATGAAAATCATATCGTGTATCAATTACGCTTTTCTCCCAAAGCAATTCTCCTTCATCACTTACTCTTATTATCCACCCCATGTCAAAGTCCCATAATTCGCGATCTCTACTTCTATCTACACCCACACAAATAATATCTCCATTCTCTGCCACAATCAAATCGTTTAAAGCTTTGTAATGTCTTGTTCTAAATTCTAATTCCCAGACTATATTGCCAGTTGAATCTATTTTGTATAGTATTGGAGGGTTTCGATTCATGGTAATGTCATCTGATTGGAAAAAACCTTGTGTGACATAGATGAAATTGTTATTTATTTCAAAATTGCTCAAAGGAGCGCCAAATTGTAATAGACCTAATTGAACATATGAGTTAATACTAAAATCTTCGTTAAGGAAAAACAAATATGCATATTGCTTAAAATCTTGCAATTGAATTTCGGCTAGCATTACTAGATTTTTATTAAAATACCGCATTTCGATAGGCGCCTCTGCAATCATGGTAAAATTAAACTCATCCTCTAATTGCAGAATTCCATTATTCAATTTTTGAAAAGTTATTCTACGTGAGTCTGAATTTAATCCAAGTAAATAAGTGGTGGAATCAGATACATTCAAGACATTTTGTATGCCTCTCGTACCTTCATACTGTTTTTGAAATATTAATGTGGTATCCCCTATTTTATTAATTTCAATCAAATATATTGAAGTTGAAGTATCAGATTTAATATGGCCTCCAAGTTGAAAAACATCATTATTATAAAATATTCCATCGAAAGCTGCTGCATCAAGTGTACGCAAATTCTTATTCCAAATCATACCGCCCGCGGAGGATAATTTAGTTAAGCCCGAACATTCAATTGTTTGGTTACAAATGGCTCCATATTTCATGAATATCTCATCATCAATAATAAATATTTGATCAGCAATACTTGAATTCTCAGTGAACCTATACGTCTTAGAAAAATAGGGCTGAGCAATAACAAAGCAGATGCCTAGATTAATAACCAATAATATTAGAATTGCTTTTTTCAAATTGATTTTTGTTTTTTTATACAAAAACAGAACAATACAAAATACATATAATTAATGGGAAATAACAGCCCGAACATCAATGGGCCAAGAGCCCATCTGAAGATGATGCTAGCGCACCATCAAAAAACCATTCATGTCGCGAAGCGACTCCAATGGGTCTTGACCCATTGTCGAAAACTCACAACACCTCCTTCAACTTCTCCAAAATATTAATAGCTGCCTCAGCAATCTTAGTCCCTGGACCAAAAATCCCATGCACCCCATGCTCATATAAATAATCATAATCTTGTGGAGGAATTACACCGCCCACAACAACCATTATATCATCCCTTCCAATCTCTTTTAATGCAGCAATAGTTTGCGGCACCAAGGTTTTATGACCAGCTGCTAGAGAAGAAATACCAATGATATGCACATCGTTTTCTGCGGCTTGCATTACGGCTTCTTTTGGTGTTTGAAACAATGGACCGATATCTACATCAAAGCCTAAATCAGCGAAGCTACTTGCGATTACTTTAGCTCCTCGATCATGTCCATCTTGTCCCAACTTTGCAATTAGTATTCTTGGTCGACGGCCGTCTAGTTTTGCAACTTCATCAGACAATGATTTTGCTTTTTGAAAGGATTCATCCATTTTTATTTCATTTGCATAAACGCCAGATATGGTTCTACTTTTTGCTACATAGCGGGTAAATTCTTTTTCCATGGCCATAGAAATCTCTCCTAAGGTGGCTCTCAATCTTGCTGCTTCAACCGCTAATGTCAATAAATTTCCTTCACCATTTTTTGCGCATTGCGTGATATTATTTAAAGCTGCTTCAACGGCTTCTTGATTTCTATTTTCTTTAAGAGTAGCCAAACGCTCAATTTGTTGAGTTCTAACTTTTGAATTATCAACCACCAACAATTCTGGTTTATCATCATTTTCTTGTTGAAAAACATTCACTCCAACAATTTGATCTTTTGCCGTGTCAATCCGTGCTTGTTTTCTTGCTGCTGCTTCTTCAATTCTCAGTTTTGGAATACCTGCTTCTATAGCTTTAGCCATTCCACCCAATGCTTCGATCTCTTCCATATGTGCCCATGCCTTTTCAACCAATTCTTTGGTAAGTGATTCCACGTAATGAGAACCGCCAAATGGGTCCACCACTTTAGTAAGTGCGGTTTCATGTTGCAAATACTTTTGGGTATCTCTGGCAATTTTTGCGGAGAAGTCCGTGGGCAAAGCCATTGCTTCATCCAAGGCATTGGTATGTAAAGATTGTGTTCCTCCAAAAACTGCGGCCATTGCTTCAATGCAAGTTCTCGCAACATTATTGTAAGGATCTTGCTCCGTTAAACTCCAACCTGAAGTTTGACAATGGGTTCTTAAAGCCATTGATTTGGGATTGCTCGGATTAAATTCTTTTATCAATTTAGCCCATAATAATCTTGCAGCTCTCATCTTTGCAATCTCCATAAAGAAGTTCATACCAATCCCCCAAAAGAAGGAAATTCGAGGTACAAAATCATCAACTTTTAATCCTGCCTTTATTCCTGTTCTTACATATTCTAAACCATCCGCCAAAGTGTAAGCCATTTCTAAATCAGCAGGCGCACCTGCTTCATGCATGTGATAACCACTTACACTAATGGAATTAAATTTTGGCATATGCTTCGCGGTATACTTAAAAATATCGCCAACTATCCGCATACTTGGAGCAGGTGGATAGATGTAAGTGTTCCTAACCATAAATTCTTTAAGGATATCATTTTGAATAGTTCCTTTTAGTAATTCTGGCGCTACGCCTTGTTCTTCTGCAGCTACTATATAAAACGCCATAATTGGAATTACCGCACCATTCATCGTCATTGAGACCGACATTTGATCTAAAGGAATTTGATCGAATAAAACTTTCATGTCCTCCACTGAATCAATCGCAACTCCTGCCATTCCAACATCTCCTGTTACTCTTTCATGATCGGAATCATAACCTCTATGTGTGGCTAAATCAAAAGCAACAGACAAACCTTTTTGTCCACCAGCCAAATTTTTTCTGTAAAATGCATTACTGGCTTCCGCTGTTGAAAAACCTGCATATTGTCTAATCGTCCAAGGACGAATGGCATACATGGTTGAATAAGGACCTCTGAGAAAGGGAGCGATACCAGACCCGAAACCTAAATGCTCAGCATTTGCTAAATCTGATTTATTATAATTCGCTTTTACACTAATTTTTTCAGCGGTTTCCCATGCTTTTGATTGCACGTCTTTTCCATCTTGCTCGAATGAATATTGAAATTTCTTTTTTGAAAAATCAGGTCTTTCCATCTCACAAGATATTAAATTAGCATATTAGATTTTAAAATCTTTAGAACTATTTAAATCAAGGCTAATTGTTTGAGGAGTGCTTTGATTGCAGATGGATCTGAACCAAATATCAATATTCCTTCTTCATGACCTGTCATAATGATAATTCCTTCTTTTGGATGTGCAGATAAAAGGTCAAGAATAGAATTAGCCATTGCTGGAGTTCCATAAGTTGCAGATTGGGAAGTACTTGGTAAAATGCCTTTTTCTTTTTCCCATACTTCGTAATTATGCACATGAAGCACAAAATTAACTTCAGGGCAAAGTGAATAAATAGCAGCATGACTCAAAGATTCAGAAGAGGCTTTCATAGGCCCGCGACAATGGATCTGATTCTTGTCAATCGAGTACTTTTTCACTTTAGAAAACTGTTTTTTATCGGCATTTGAAACCCCTCCAGTAGCTGAGCCTGAAATAATAAAAGTTTCCGCGCATATCCGTTGACTAATATTTCCATAACCAATTCCGACTGGAAAAATACCAATCAATTTATGCTTATGCATTTCATTTCTGAATGCAATGAGCTCATTAAAATCAATAGTTGCATCCCAGTCTGCTTTTTCCCAAAAGCATTCAAATTTAATATATCCTTCGTCATGACTCATTTATATTCTGGATAAAGATTCAGTAAACTTGTTTCATTGGCTTCCGCAATGCCGCGTTCAGTAATTATTCCAGTAACATATTTTGCAGGAGTAACATCAAATCCAAAATTTAAGGCAGGCGATGCTAAAGGACTAATGAGCACTTTTTTAATTTCTCCATTTTCTAAACCTTGAATCCATTTAACTTCATTGGGATCACGTTCTTCGATAGGGATCTCTTTTACGCCATTTCGAATATCCCAATCAATACTTGAGGAAGGTGCTGCTACGTAAAAAGGTATATCATTATCATGTGCTGCTAATGCTTTTAAATAAGTTCCAATTTTATTTCCGACATCACCACATCTTGTGGTACGATCAGTCCCGACAATAACCATATCTACTTTCCCATGTTGCATTAAATGGCCACCAGTATTGTCTGGAATAATGGTATGTGGAACGCCTTCTTCCAATAATTCAAAAGCTGTAATTCTAGCTCCTTGATTTCTCGGCCTTGTTTCGTCCACCCAGACATGAAGTTCAATACCTTTTTTATGAGCCAAATAAATTGGTGCAATTGCTGTTCCATAATCCACGGTAGCTAACCAACCCGCATTGCAATGGGTTAAAATATTTATAGGTCCCTTCTTTTTTGCAGCTAATTTTTCAATCAATGACAAACCATGTGTTCCTATGGAGTAGCAACTTTTGATACTCGCTTCTCTAAACTTTCGAGCCTGTTGTAATGCAATTTTGTGTCGCTCATCTTTATGATCAATATTTTTCAATTGTAATTGAATCTGATCTACTGCCCATTGCAAATCAACAGCTGTTGGGCGCGTTGCTTTTAATGATTCTGCAATTTCCTCAAGTTCATATTGATCTTCGAGCAATCCTAAGTAAAATCCATAAGCAGCCGTCACTCCAATTAATGGAGCTCCTCTTACGTGCATTTCTTGAATAGCATTACAAGCTTGCTCTAAATTTGTTAATTGTTCCCTTACAAATATATGGGGTAAGAAACGTTGATCAATGATGAATATTTCAGCATTGTTCTCTTCCCAAATACTTTGATATAGTTTTCCTTTTATTTTCATTTTTATTAATTCATTTTAAATTCAATTTAAAATGATATTTTTGCCCTCCGAATGTCGGATATGAAAAAATTATTAGTAACTGGGGCTGCTGGATTTATTGGTAGCTACACCGTGGAAGCTCTTTTGGAGCTAGGCCATCAAGTGACAGGCATAGATAATTTTGATCCTTATTACCCTCGACACAATAAAGAGAAAAATATCGAAATCGCCTTATCAAATCCAAATTATAATTTCCATGAGTTGGATATTTTAGATGAAAATCTAGTAAATATCTTGAATGAATCATTTGACATTATTATTCATTTGGCAGCAAAAGCAGGGGTTAGAAATTCGATTGAGAATCCTGAAACCTATTTCGAAACCAATGTAAATGGAACCATGAATTTGTTGGAATTTGCTAGAATAAAAGAAATTCCAAAATTCATCTTCTCCTCCTCTAGTAGTGTTTACGGTATTAATGATGAAATTCCATGGTCTGAAGAAATTAATGAGTTGAAACCAATTAGTCCCTATGCGAGTAGTAAAATTGCAGCTGAAGTCGTTGGTCACACTTATTCTGAAATGTACGATATTCAATTTATAGGTTTGCGATTATTTACTGTTTTTGGACCTAGACAAAGACCTGATCTTGCCATCCATAAATTTATTCATAAGATGTTGAATGATGAACCGATTGACCTATATGGTGATGGTAGTACAAGTAGAGATTACACCTTTGTTAAGGACATCGTACAAGGTATCATAGGAGCAATAAAATATGAACAAAGTGATTCTGAAATTTTTAATTTAGGTAGTCAACATCCTTATCAATTATTAGATTTAATTGCTGGAATTGAAAAAGTAACGGGGATAAAAGCCAAGGTCAATCATATTGAAATGCAAGCAGGCGATGTACCTAAAACTTATGCCAATATTGAAAAAGCGAAATCCTTTTTGGGTTATGAGGTGAGTACTAATTTGGAAGAAGGAATTAAAGCATTTTTGGATTGGAAGGCAGGGGAATGATAAAATGAATATTGTCATCCTGAGCGAGCGCAGCGAGTCGAGGGTTCACTCAAACTTCCTACTCACCAAATAAAAATGCTTCCTAAACTCTTGTTTATATTTTCTTGAATCTGGAAGGAAACGATTATTATCATACACATCAATCAGTTCAATCTTATAATGATTCAAAAATTGGAGCTCATATACTTCCGCTAGTGGTTTAATGCTAAACAATCCTATTGTCGATTTCCTTGATGGCCATGCTTCTTTTGCAAGATTCCATTCTCCAACCCTTCTACCTGTTTCCCATGCAATTTCAATTCTGAAAAAATCTACAGAGTAAAAATCCATGCCTTCAACTACTTCCATTTTTTGCAGTTCTTTGTAATCATTAAATTTAGGATTAGCATCAAAAAAATAATTGACAAAGGGGAGTAAGAAAATAGTGGTTGACACCATTAATATGAGCATGCCATAAAAAGCGTTACTGATATCTCTTTTGTAAATATGATAGCCTATGTAAATACCAATCAATGGAAATAAAATCGCAATTCCTAAAAATTGCCATAGCGGAATATCATAATTAATAAAAACAAATAAGTAAAAGACAATTGGAATAGCTATGGAAACCGCAGCAATTAATCCAAAATGAAAGAAGGCTGGCAAGGACACTATTTTGGAGGCAGTAAAATTCTTATGGAAATATTTATACAATAATTGAAAGTAGAACCCAATTAGAAAAGCACCTGGAATTAAAACGGGTAATAAATATCTTTCCTTTTTTTCTGGAACTAGAGACAAGAAGAAAACGGATCCAAGTACCCACCAAAAAATAAGTCGATATTCTTTTCGATATCTTATTCTATCTCGAATAAAATAGAAAAACAATGCATTAATAAAAAAAGTAGTCCACAAACCAGACTGAATGGGGAAACTCCAATAATGCAAAAATGGTTTGGTTGATCTATTAAACCAAGCGGTGGTTTCCTTATCCATAATTCTGTCTGCCCCTGACTGCTCTAAATAATAAACTAAAATTGGCCACCATAAGCTGGCGATCAACGCTATGATTATCATTAAAACAAAAGCTTTAGAATGGAATTTGTAAACATATGAATTATAAAAGATCATATGCGCTAATAAAAATGGCAAAAGCAATGCATAAAAAGAGATAGGCCCTTTGCTCATGAAGGAAAGCCCCAAACATATACTGGCATAAAAAAACAGCAGGTAGTTTTGCTTTTGCATTTTAAAACCTTTCATCAAATAATAGATAGCCATCATCATAAAGCTATGACAGAAAATATCCCAGGTACCAGTTCTGCCCATGTAAATAATATAAAGAGAGGTTGCCATTACTGCCGCAGAAATAAATGCTTGTAATCGATTTTTAGTAATTAAATCTACAAACCGATAGCCATAAAAAACCATAAGCGTTGATGCTATGGCTGCAGGAATTCTCAACAAGGCTATACTTTCTGTTCCAAATAATTTAATCACAAAAGCAGTAATCCAAGTAGGTAAAGGAGGTTTCTCAAGTCTAAGTTCTCCATTCATAGTGGGTACTAACCAATTGCCGAACTCTACCATTTCACGCGCCGTGGTGAAATTTCTAGCTTCCATAATATTGACAAAAAATAAATCCAAATGCGGGAAGAAAATGCATAGGCAAAGTAACAATAAGAGGATTATATACTTGGTAGAACTAAAGTTTTCCATTTGATCTATACCAAAGATATAAATTTCTAAAATAGACAATGAGTCCAGTTACATGACCTAAAATCAATACTGGATCTTGCCTCCATATTCCATATCCTAAAATCAAAGTAGAGCCAACAATACTGCAAATCCAAAATAAGGAAGGAAGCACAGATTTTTTTCTTTTCTCAGAATAAATCCATTGTAAAATAAAACGCATGGTGAAAAGAAATTGGCCGGTGATTCCCAAAATGAAAAGGGAGGTTGAGATTTCCTCATTATTCAAAATATTTTCAAATACACCTTGATGAAAGAAAACAATGATAAGTAATGCAAATAACGGAAGTGTCAAAATTGGGAATCTTATCCAAGAAGGAATAATGTCCCATTTATCTTTAAGTTGAATATTTCGAACATAAATAAAATATGGGATCAATTGGCCCAAAATGATCGGAGCATCTTCCCTCATTATTCCATAAGCAATCATAATACAGGAAGCTAATAAACTGATATACCAAAAAATGGTGGGGTTAACCACTTTCTTTTTTCTTTCAGAGATGATCCATTGAATGAAAGTTCGACTGGTGAATAATATTTGGGCTATAAATCCAATAGCGTAGACTACGATATCATTCATCCCTGTTCTTCAATTTTATAATTGATGTATCGTTTTTTCATCCAAAGGAAAATCCAACAATCTAAAAATGGACCCAACAAACGATTCCATAAATGATATTTAGCTTCTCCCGCAATTCTAGGAAAATGGCGAACCGGAATTTGTTTTACCTTACCTTCTTGCATTTGAATTAATGCAGGAATGAAGCGATGCATTCCTTTAAACATCGGCAAATCTTTTGCATTTTTGGTATGGATAACTTTTAATGGGCAACCTGTATCAATCGCGCCATCTTTTGTGAAAAGCTTTCGATAACCGTTGGCGAATTTTGAAGACAAATTTTTAACGGCAGAATCTTTCCGGCCTGTTCGTATACCAGTCACTAATTCAAATTCATCCGCATATTCAAGCAATAAATTAAAATCATCTGGATGGGTTTGTAGGTCAGCATCTATATAACCGATTAATTCAGTCTGTGTATGTTGAATACCCGCTTTAATTGCACCAGATAGGCCTTTATTTTTAGCTAAAGAAATGAAATGTAAATCAGCATGTTCAGCACATGCCTTCTTAATCAAAGCAAGGCTCTTGTCTTTAGATCCATCATTGATAAACAAAACTTGACTGGGAACTTTAGCTATTGATAAATACGCATTTAGCGTTTCGCTCAATCGCTGAATATTATCTTCTTCATCATAAATGGGTACTAAAATCGTAAACCTTTTATCGGGCATCATCTACATTTTTCAATATGCTACAAAGGTAAACAAATAGGTTTATGTACAAGGGAATCGCGGTATTTCTTTCTTTTATTATTGAGCGTTTTGTAACGCTTAGCATATCAAGCGGAAGACCGAAGGAAGTCTTACAAATAGTTGGATCAATTATTCAATTTAAACTTAACTGGAAGGGTAAGAATTACTTTTACCCGTCTCCCATTCTGCATGGCTGCTTCCCATTTAGGCATTTCATTAAGCAAACGCTCTAGCGCCTGACCACTTCCGAATCCAAAATCTCTGACAATTTCAACATCCGAGACTTGGCCTTTTTTATCAATCACAAATCTTGCCACAACATTACCTTCTGCTCCATTTTCTCTGGCTATTGCAGGGTATTTTATATGTTTATACACATAATTCATCATCGCTTGAACTGAACATTTTTCCCGTTCTTCTTTCTCTAATGTATTTCATTCCCCAAATACTGGCATACGCTCAGCAAACAACATTGCCTTCTTATCAATGGGTTTAGTTTTAGGTTCAACAATAATGGGTGCTACAATTGGTTTTATACTATTTATTGTGGGTTTAACATAATCTGAGTATTCCACCTTTTCTGTAAATTTAACAGTAGGGTCATCAATTGTAACAGGATCTGTTTCTTGAAATTCCACATCATCAATTAGTATTAAATCATCTAAAACAGGCTCTGGTGGAATTGGAGGAGGTGGAACTGTTTTCTTTTCTTCTAGAGCCGTTCGAATTACTTCTGTTCCATCTTCGAGAACAAAAGTAGTCTCATAGGGTTCAACTTTATAATTAGATTCCATATTGAATGCCATTAAAACAAAAGCTAATGAACAAGCCAAGCTGAATTTAAAAATAGTGGGCCTGTTGCTATCCCAAGGTTTTTTATCGTTCCACATAATATTAAATTATATATTTTGAAAAAATCTTTAAAATTCATTTTATTCCGGAGTAGAACTTATTTAATATTAAGATGTTTGAATCTTTGTTTTTGGCGTATGTGATATTGTAGTATCTTTGCTTTTCTAAAAAAGAACTTGTGATCAATTTTTCAAAATTCGAATTAGACAACGGTTTAAGAGTAGTAGTGCATGAAGACGTAAGTACTCAAATGATTGCTGTCAACATATTATATAATGTCGGTTCTAAGGATGAGTCTCCTCAAAAAACTGGTTTTGCGCATTTATTTGAACATCTAATGTTTGGTGGGTCAGAATTTGCACCAGACTTCGATAAACCTTTACAAATGGTGGGAGGAGATAGCAATGCCTTTACTAATAACGATATGACCAACTTTTATGATATTGTTCCCTCAGACAATGTTGAAACTGTGCTTTGGTTAGAGTCTGATCGGATGAGAAAATTGAACATTAATCCTCAATCTTTAGATACCCAACAAAAAGTAGTTGTAGAAGAATTCAAGGAAACTTGCCTTAATCAACCTTATGGAGATGCTTGGCATCACATTTCGAATATGGCATTTAAAGTTCATCCTTATCGTTGGCCGACTATTGGTTTGGAGCCCAAGCATATTGAAGATGCTAGTCTTGATGATGTGCAGGAATTCTTTAAGAAATATTACAATCCAAACAATGCCATTTTAGTAATTGCTGGTAATATTGATTTAGCTGAGGCTAAGCAATTAACTGAGAAATGGTTTGGTGAAATTCCTAAAGGATATCGCAATAATCGCGCATTGCCTCAAGAGCCCAAACAAAATCAACTACAAAGTAAAGTGATTGAGAATGGTGTTCCTTTGAATGCAATATTTATGGCATTTCATATGCCAGGCAGAATGCACAAAGATTATTATGTTACTGATTTAATTTCAGATATTCTATCCAATGGAAGATCATCTAGATTATTTGTGCGCTTACTTAAAGAACAACAATTATTTTCTAGTATTGATGCATTTATAAGTGGGCAAATTGATCCAGGTTTATTTGTTATTGAAGGTAGATTAATGGAAGGCATTTCTAAAGAAGTTGCGAATTCGGCCATTTGGCAAGAATTGGAATTGTTGAAAAAGGAAGGCGTTCAAGAAATAGAATTGACAAAACTCAAAAATAAGGTTGAAGCTTCACTTACCTTTTCTGAATGCAGCATTTTAAATAAGGCAATCAATTTAGCCTATTTTGAATTATTAGGAGATGCCGCTTATATTAATAAAGAGTCTGAATTTTATCAGAATATAGAAGTGGGAGATATTAAGCGTGTAGCTAATACTATATTTCAAAAGGAAAATTGTAGTGAATTAGTTTATCTGAAAAAATAACCTCTTTTTAATTTCTTCTTCTCAATCTATCCAGATATTTGAAGGGGTCTATTTTTTGCAGTTTCAAAGAAAAGGTCATCCGTTGAAAAAAGCCCGGCAAATTCTGGTAGACAGAACCATTTTTTATATTATCACTTTCTAAAAATGGTACTGGGAAATAAATCTCAAATAAATCAGGGAAAACAATCAGTGCCAATCCACCAGAGTAAGCTACTTCAGTACTAATTTCATTAAATGATTCTCTACTCCAAATTGAAACATCAATATATGGTTTGATAGGAATTTTTCCAGGAATGGCAAATTTTAATCCTCCACCGACCATCCATCTAGTGGTGGAAGCAATATTACTTAGCGTTTTTAAATTAGCATCTCTTTCAAAAATTTGCTTAGAAAAAATACCTGTTCTGTCGTTTCTACCAAGCATAACATCATCAAATAAATAATCTTTTTGAAAAAAATCAAATCCTGTAGTGCCACTCATTAAAAATTGCGCAGGAATCTCTATATCCTCTCTTTTTGAAGTGAAAAAATTCCCTGCAAATAAATGTAAATTCACCCCTTTCTCTCCTACTCCATATGGGATCAATTGATTAAAATGAGTAAATAGTTTTGTAAACCCTTTGCCTTGCTGCAAGGTTACCTCCCAATGCAAGTCCGAGAAACGCTTATTTTCCATTTCATATTTCAACTCATTTACGTAGTAGGATCTTCTTGCATCTTCATAAGTTCCATTCTCAACATTAAAAGCCTGGTACTTTTGATTCACATAAACGTATCTAAATTGTAATGAATGAAAAGTATAACTAGTGTCTGAACGTTGGGTAAAATTCAACTTTATTTTTGGTTGAATCTTATAATATCTTTCATGTTCATCTAAGTCAAATCTATAATTATAATTATAGGATTTAGTTTGAAGAGAAAACGAAATTTTATCAATTAGGTTAGATTCAGGATAAACTGGATAAAACATATTACTCATTCCAACGATAGACTTGGATCCAAATGCATAGGCTGGAGCCAAAGCAAAACTGAAATCACTTTTGTCAGAGAAGTTAAAAATTGCCGCACCTAGCATTGTTTTATCATAATTATTCCAACCTAAAATCGGCAAAGCTAAAACAGGCAATTTTTTAATATTAAATTCATCGCTTGACTCTTGCTTATTACTATTTTGTGATGTTGCTACTAGAGGTAGGCAAAAGGCTAAGATTAAAAAGGCTATCAATTTTCTCATAAATACAAAGGTCTTAGAATATTTATAAAGCTAAAATAAGTTATCTTATTTTAAAATTCATTCAATTATGAAATTAACACTGCTTTTGAATTTTAGTATTATAATGTTTTGTTGTGGTTGTAACGCACAAACCATGGAAACTGTGATAGAAAAAAATATAAAAAGCCAATTCCCAAAGGCATGGATTGGAAGCTATCAAGGTGAATTATCTATCTATGATACAGATTCCGTAAAAATGCAAGTTCAAATGGGTCTCGACATAAAAAAGTTAACAGATTCCACCTACACATGGATTATTTCTTACCAAATGCCTGAAAAGAAGGACATCCGCGCCTATGAATTGCAAATTGTAAATGCAAAAGAGGGCTTGTACCAAATTGACGAGAAAAACGGTATTGTACTTTCCGCCAATTATTTTAGAGGCACTTTGGTAAGCCGTTTTGGAGTTGGAAAGAATTTATTAGATATTTTGTATATAAAAAATGGACAAGATATTCATTTCCAAGTAATTGCAGGCCCTAGATCAGCTGAGAAACAGGAAATTCCGGAAGATGAAACTTTAGAAATATTTGGCTATGAGGTGATAAATTACCAAAATGCGGTGTTGCAGAAAAAAACCTTGTCGAATTGAAACCCGACAAGGTAACGATATTACAGACACCCTATGACTGTTTTTTATGTTTCTTTATTTTATAACGGTAAAATTAGTAAGAATGTTCTACTAAGTAGTGAAATATAAGTTCTTATTTAGACTTATTTTAAAATAATATTTTTTTAAACAAAAATATATATTGAAAAAATTCCAGAACGCAGAATAAAAATTTAGCTTTTACTGGTCTTTAGAAGATCTTTTCAACTCCCACTTCCACGAAGTTAGCATTATTTCGTCAATTTTTCTAACGGGTTTCCACTTTAAAAGTTTTTCAGATTTAGAATTGTCCGCATAGATAGCAATCACATCTCCTTCACGTCGAGGCCCAATTTCATAATTTAGCTTCAAATTATTTACTTTCTCGAAAGCTTTAACCGCTTCCAAAACAGTAACTCCTTCTCCTATTCCTAAGTTAAATACATCTACTTTGGCATGATCAGGATTTTTTTGGAGAAATTGAAGTGCTTTCGTATGTGCATCTGCTAAATCCATGACATGAATATAATCTCTGAGGCAAGATCCATCTCGGGTATCATAGTCATTACCAAAAACCATCATCTTTTCCCTTCTGCCAATCGCGGTTTCAGTAATTACTGGTACTAAGTTTTGTGGAGAATTAATGGGAGATTCTCCTAAGTGATTGGAATCATGAGCACCCGCTGGATTGAAATATCTCAGCAGGATAGATTTTCCATCCATTACTTTATAGACATCTTGAATGATTTGCTCTGCAATTGCCTTTGTTCTACCATAAGGAGATTCTACTTCTTTTAATGGTGTAGATTCTGTCACAGGTAATTCGTCTGCATTTCCATAAACTGTACATGAGGAAGAAAATATAAAATGGGGTACCTTATTTATTTTGATTCCCTCTAATACATTGAGTAAAGAATTTATATTATTATGGAAATAGGAAATGGGTTGATTAACTGAGTCTCCCACACTTTTTAAAGCGGCGAAGTGGATAACCCCAATAATATCTGGATTTTCTTCAAAAATTTTAAGCGTTGCTGCTTTATCGCACAAATCGATTTCATAGTTTTTTACTGATATTCCCGTTATTTGTTTTATTCCCTCTAAACTAGCGGTATCAGAATTAACTAAATTATCTGCTGAAATAACATCAAAACCATTATTTATTAAATCAACGATGGTGTGACTACCAATATAACCACAACCTCCCGTTACTAATACTTTATTCATATCTCTTTTTTAATACCTTTGCAAAATTATTTAAATAATTGATATAATCTAATGAGAGAAGAATGGATTCAGCTAAAAGAGGCATTAATACAAATTTCTAAAGATGCAGGTCAGGCTATCATGGATATTTACAAGGATGAAAGTCTTTTTAAAATTGAACAAAAAAAAGATGACTCCCCTTTAACTGCAGCAGATCAATCTGCCAATACGGTAATCATGGAAGGTTTGAAGAAATTAGCTATTCAATTTCCCGTTATTTCTGAAGAGAATAAAGCTATTGAATATAATGAGCGCAAACACTTTCAAACCTTTTGGCTGGTTGATCCTTTAGACGGCACAAAAGAGTTTATTAAAAGAAATGGAGAGTTCACTGTGAATATTGCATTAATTCACAATCAAAGTCCAGTAATGGGATTTGTGTATGCACCTGCTTTAGACGAAATGTATTACGCCATAAAAGGTCATGGTGCTTTCTTTGCAAAAGGAGCAGATGACTACCGTCCTTTAAAGGCGAAAACCTATCACAAATCTGATGAAGGATTGAATTTAGTTTGTTCAAGATCACACCTAAATGAATCAACTGAAAGCTATGTCAATCAATTTAAAAACCCAGGATTGGTAGCTAAAGGAAGTTCCTTAAAGTTTTTAATTATTGCTTTGGGTGAAGCGCACGAATATCCAAGACTCGCTCCGACTATGGAATGGGATACTGGCGCAGCACAGATTGTTTTGGAAGAAGCAGGTGGAGCTGTTATTCAATATGACAATGGACAAGCATTAATTTACAATAAGGAAAATTTGCTTAATCCACATTTTGTTGCTTTAGGTAATGAACAAAAAACTTAGCGAACTAAGTGAAGGTCTTACATGTTTCATCAGCACTTTCTTGGAGGGGAGGCGAACAGCAAATCGCCTACCTGATGGAAGAAATAGAAAACGCAGGAATTGTGCAATACCTTTACTGTCCACTAAATTCGGAGCTGGCCAAAAATGCGAAACAAAAAGCCTTGAGTTTTCATACCTTTAAAAAAAGAGGTAGTGTAAGTTTTACTGCAGCATCAAGATTGGCTAAATTTTCCAAAGCTAAAGCTATTAACATTGTTCATGTGCATGATTCACATGCACATACATTAGCAGTGTTAGCGGTTAGTTTTTTTAGATTAAAAGCTTCTATAGTTTTGAGTAGAAGGGTGGATTTTGCGGTGAAAAATAATATGTTTTCTAGATGGAAGTATAATCATCATGCCATAAAGAAAATTTTATGTGTTTCGAACAACATCGCTTCTATAATCGCACCTGATATCAAACAGAAAGAAAAAATCCAAGTAGTTTATAGCGGTATAAAAAGCAGCCGCTTTAAGTATTTTGATCGAGGCAAGTTGAGGAATGAATATGGTTTTGCAAAGGATGAGAAAATCATTGCCAATATTGCAGCTGTAGCTGACCATAAAGATTATTTCACTTTTGTTGATGTTGCTGAAATATTAATTCAAGATCAATTTAAGGCTAAGTTTTTCATAATTGGTAGTGATGGTGGTCAAGCGGAAGCCATTAAAAATTATATTGCAAGTAAAAATCTAGACGAAGATATCATTATGACTGGTTATAGAAATGATATTCCTCAGATCATGCCCGAACTTGACTTATTGCTATTCACTAGTAAACAAGAAGGTCTAGGTACTTCAATCTTAGATGCCTTTGCATGTAAAATTCCTGTAGTTGCCTCTCGAGCTGGAGGAATTCCTGAGTTAGTTATCCATGAAAAAACAGGTTTAAGTGCTCCTATCAAGGATAAAGTTAATCTAGCAGCTAATGTTAAAAGAATACTAAATGACCATCAACTTAAAACGGAATTAACTAAAAACGCATTTAATCTATTGGATACGTTTAGCACAAAAGCCACTGCTTCACAGACCATCCAAGTATATAAAGATATATTGTTAGAATAATACATTATATATTTACAATATATTTATATCTTTGATTAACAAATAGATGACTATGCGCAATTCAAATTTAATATTCTCAATTATATGCTTTCTACTATTAATGGGCTGTGGGTCAAAGCAAAATTCGGTCACAAAAGCTCCTAAAGGCGTAAATTTTATAAAGTCTGAATCTTTATCATCGGTTTTAGAAAAAGCAGAGAGAGAGGGAAAGGCAGTATTCATTGATGTTTATGCAGATTGGTGTGTCCCTTGCAAGGTGATGGATCAAGAAGTTTTTGCTTATAAAACTACTGCCGATTATATGAATAAGAATTTTATAAATTTGAAAATTAATTCGGAAAAAGGCAATGGTCCTAATATTGCTTCATTATATAATGTATATGTTTTACCTACCCTTTTATTTGTAGACTCTAAAGGCCGGATATTGGAACGGATGGATGGATCAGTAGGTCACTCAGAACTGATGGCTATGGGCGATCGCGCATTAATAGGAAATCAGGGAGTTCGCTAAACGACAAGTCTAAATCCAACTCCATGGATATTTTCAATTTTCAATTCGGGATCCTTACTTAAGGATTTTCGTAATCGGGAAATAAAAACGTCCAAACTTCGACCAAGGAAATAATCATCTTCTCCCCAAATTGCTTTTAAAATTTCGGATCGTTTAACGATTACATTTTTACGTTCTAATAAATACTTTAAAAGGTCTGCTTCTCTTTGAGTCATCGATTTGGTATAGTCCTCCATAGTTAGCACATAATTATCGTAATCAAATTCATACTTACCTAAGTTAAATAAGCTCTGTTTATCAGTCCTATTAATATTAGATCTTTTTAGAAAGACCTCAATTTTTAATATAAGTTCCTCAATAGAAAATGGTTTGGTTAGATAATCATCTGCCCCAATTTTTAATCCTTTAATTCTATCTTCCTTCATAGATTTGGCAGAGAGAAAAATAATAGGCGTTGCTTTATCTTTTTTCCGAATGGTTTCTGCAATTTGAAAACCATCAATTTCTGGCAACATAATATCTAGAATACAAAGATCAAAATCTTCTTCTTCAATGGCGTATAATGCACTTTTTCCATCGATACAATGATGGACATTAAAATCATTGAGTTCTAGGTTATCTTTTGTGATAAAACCTAAAACCTCATCATCTTCAACATAAAGTAGTTTAGCTTTCATTTAGTCTTGCTTTATTTTGATACTTACTTCAGTACCTTTATTAACTTCACTTTTTAATTTCAATTTCCAATCATGTGCATCACAAATATTCTTAACATAGAATAAACCTAAGCCAAACCCTTTTACATTATGCACATCTCCTGTTGACACTCTATAAAATTTATCAAAAATTTTTGCTTGTTCGACTTTTTCAATTCCTAAACCATGATCCTTTATTACAAACTTAATTCCTTTGTCCGTTTTTTTTGTTTCAATATCAATTTGTGCATTTGCATTGGAATACTTAATTGCATTATCAATCAAGTTAGAAATCACATTTGTAAAATGTAATCTATCTGCAGTGATGGTGTCATTACTATTGGTTGCTTTAAAATTAATAATAGCACCTGCTGCTTGGCTTTTTGGTTTGCAACTAGCTATGGTATTTTCTACCAATTGATTTAAAGAGAACTTCTCTAAGTTGAGCTTAAATTGATCCCTCTCCGTTTTCGCTAAATTTAAAACCTTTTCAACTTGGTCGTTTAATCTTTTATTTTGATCCTTAATAATGTTGGTATATTGCAACAGCCTTCCGTCTTCTTGTATTTTTTTGTCTTTCAATAAAACATTTGAAGAAAGCAATATTGAGCTTATCGGTGTTTTAAATTCGTGGGTCATATTATTGATAAAATCCTTCTGCAATTCTGATAATCTTCTTTGTCTAATAATTATAAAAATGGAATAGATAAAAAACCCCGTCAATAATAAAGTAATTAATGAAAACAAAATTGCGAAGTTTATATTACCTAAAACGTAGCCTGATTTCGTAGGAAATTTCACTCCAAAATAATAGTAAAATTCATCGTACTTAGGCAACTTTTTAGTGATAGCTGATTTTGAATCATAGTTATCGAGATTGCAATAACTTCCATACAACATTTCCTCAGAGGCGCAATCATAAATACCGTATTCAAAATCTGTAATTAAAGCGTGCTTATTCATTTCTATCGTCAAATAATGTTCTAACACATTTGCATCAATAACATCTTCAATATTGACTACATAATAATCGGCAGAGATTCTTTTAATTAAATTTTTTGGAGGTAGTTGCGAACCATTAAAGTCTGCTAACGATTGTGCCACATTTCGTAATGCAATTTGAACACTTTGGTTGAAAGAACTATCTTCTGTTTTCCAACTATTGTAAACCCAATAAACTTGCAAGGATAGTAACGTAAACACTGTTGCTACTCCAAGTATAATTAATCCTTTTATTTCTCTGTTATTCATTTTCTTCTTGCTTATTAAAAATAAGCATTATTAAGCTATGTTTTCTTATTGAACGCAATTTAGGCTATTAAATAATAGGTAGGTGAGCGATTAACAGCTCGTTAACATGCATTGAGTTTGCATTAACAGCATTGCTTTAATATTCGCCATACCTTGTCAATGAATTCTAGCGCTATTCAATTCACATAAGTCATATGGAAAAATTCGTATCGCTTTAAGAGTTAAACTCTTTAAAGATTAATTCAATTTAAAATTATTAAAATGAAAAATTTAATCACATTATTAAGCTTTTGCTTCATATGTATTCAAATGAATGGTCAAGAAGCCATGCTAACAGCAAATCTTGAAATAGATCATTCAGAAACTAGCTTAATTAAGGTTGCTAGTACTACTATCGATTTGGGAGAACTTACCCAAAATATTCCTGCAAAGGCAATGTTCAAATTAACGAATGAAAGTAATCAACCGATGATCTTAAAGCATGTTCAAGGATCGTGTGGTTGTACCGCAACTAATTACGAAAAAACACCAATAGATGCAGGGGAAGATACAATTATTGAAGCCACTTACAATGCTAAAAAAATTGGTCCCTTTCAAAAAACGGTGACCGTTCAAACGAACTTGCAGGAGAAACCTATAATTTTAAAAATAAAAGGAAATGTGCTAGGTTTATAAAAGATGCCTAAAAAATAATATTTTTGCAACTGGATTCCCCCAGTTGCAAATTTTTATATGAATCGAATATATTTCATCATTATAATCCTTGGTTTTTGTAGCCATCTTGGCGCACAAATAAGTCAAAATCCATTTAATTTAAATTACAATGATAGTTTAAAGTCTAGTTCTAAGAATGCAGCATTACCGAATAATGAAATAGAAAGTCCGATTCAAGTGATAACTGATACTATTCCTCCACTTTCGTTGGAAGATGAACTAGAGGGAGCTACCATGGTTGCTCCAGACGAAATTATTATAAATACTGAGGTAGTGTCTCCAGCTACAACTGTTGATTCGAGTGTTCAAAATGGTATAACTCAGGGCAATAATCCATTTAATATTGAGGAAGGTAATAATATAGGTAATGACTTAAATGCAGTACCAACTATTACACCTAAACCGATAGTAATTGAGAAGAGTAGTAGATCGAATCGGTGGATATTTTGGATATTTCTCCTAACATTATTTCTTTTGACAATTGCAGTTAATTTTAATCGTCAAATCATCAGTAAAATTTATCGGTCAATTCTTAACAGTAATTATTCGAATTTAATGTTTAGGGAACAGGGGAAAAATCCATCCCCATTATTTATTTTACTCTATATTCTATTTTTTATAAATGCTGGTTTATTTGTTTATTTAACGATTGACAAATTTGTAGCGATTAAGCCTAAATATTTTTCATTACTCTCTTCCATAGGAATAGTAAGTTTGACCTATATTCTCCGACACGGGATTTTAAATTTAATTGGAAATGTCTTTCCAATTAAAAATGCTACAAGCCAATTTGGGTTTAATGTTATGTATTTTAATATCTTTTTAGGCTTATTATTAATACCTGTAAATCTATTTGTTGCTTACGGACCGGATGCAATTATTTATCCAAGTATCTTGATAGGAGGCAGTTTTATAGTGATTTTATACCTTTTAAGGCAAATTAGAGGTCTTTTTATCTCGAGGAATGCCCTAATCTTTCACAAATTTCACTTTTTTATGTATCTTTGTGCCGTCGAAATAGCGCCATACTTCATTTTGGTGAAATTACTATTTCCATAGCCTTCGGAAAGGGCTTTTTTTTAACCTTTGAAGATCTTTATGACTACAAACACATCTAGTAAAAGCAAGAAAGAAAGAAAAGTTAAAACTATTTTGGTATCTCAGCCAAAGCCCGAAAGATCTCCTTACTATAAGTTAGAGAAAAAATGGGACTTAAAAATTGATTGGCGACCTTTTATCCATGTAGAACCTGTAACTGAAAAAGAATTTAGAAGGTTAAGAATTCGACCTGAAGAATTTTCTTCCATTATTTTCACCTCTAATTATGCTATTGAGCATTTTTTCAGCATTTGTGAAATGATGCGGTCCAAAATGTCTCAAAACACAAAGTATTTTTGTCTGACAGAATCAATTGCAAATTACTTGCAAAAATTCATCGTTTACAGAAAAAGAAAGGTGTTTGTAGGAAAAAGAAAAATTCAAGATTTAAGCACGGCTTTAAATAAGCACAAGGCTACTGAAAACTTCTTGCTTCCATGTTCAAACCTTGGTAAAAAAGATGTCTGCGCTTACTTGGACGAACATGAATTCAACTACAGAGAAGCAATGATGTACAAAACGGTAAGCAGTGACTTATCTGATTTAAGTGATATCACTTACGATGTTTTAATATTTTTTAGCCCTTTAGGCATTAAGTCATTGTATGATAATTTCCCAGATTTCACACAAAACAAGACAAGGCTTGCTGTATTTGGAAAATCTACTTTGAGAGCGGTTGAAGAAAAAGGCCTCACAATCAATATCATGCCAACTCCAGATAATCCTTCCATGGCGATGGCATTAGACTCTTATTTAGAATTGACTAAATAAAATACTAATGTCTGATCATGAATCTGAGGAAAATGCATTAGCCTTTATCCAAGATTTACATCAAATTTTTCAAGACCCTTTACCTGGCAAAGCGGTGCAAAGAGAAATGTCTCCTGTGCATAGGAAGTTTCTAAGTCCTCCATCTGATGCTAGGCAATCTGCTACCTTACTATTGCTTTTTCAAAAAGAGCAGGAATGGTATTTTCCATTAATAAAGCGTCCTAGAAATGAAAGGGATAAGCACAGTGGCCAGATTAGTTATCCAGGAGGTCAAGTAGAAAAGCAAGATTTAAATTTTGAGTTTACTGCTAAAAGAGAAGTATTCGAAGAAATAGGAATTCCGATTGCTGACATTGAAATTATAGGAAAGCTCAGCCAAACTTATATAAATGTAAGCAATTTTAATATTCATCCTTTTGTGGGATTTATCCCCTTCCAGCCGAAATACATTCTTCAAGAATCAGAAGTAGATTTAGTGATTGAATTTCCCATTAAATTACTTTTGGATCTTACAATTCGCAAAATAAAGGATATTCAAGTGCGTAATTATACGTTAAAAAATGTGCCTTATTTCGCATTTCAAAATCACATTATTTGGGGTGCAACAGCAATTCTGATGAATGAATTTTCTAAATTGTTAGAGAAGGCAGATTTGCATTAAGTTCTTCCAATTTCCGAGATATTCTAAGCCTCCAACACCAAACATTGAACATGGATAAATTTAAGTTCGAGGTTCCTTGACAGCTCTTTTATCAATATCTAAAACTACTTATGTCTTTCTTTTCCATTACAAATGATTAGCTAATAACCATAACGATGGTATAAATTCGTAAATTAGCTATCTCAAATCAAGTGAAATATGCAAAAAATAGACCCATATAATCCTAAGCATAAAGTTCGATTAGTAACTGCAGCTTCTCTTTTTGATGGACATGATGCTGCTATCAATATTATGCGCCGAATTATGCAACGAACTGGTGCTGAAATCATTCATCTAGGGCATAATAGATCCGTTCATGAAATTGTAAATACGGCAATTCAAGAAGATGTACAAGGGATTGCGATTACCTCCTATCAAGGTGGGCACAATGAATTTTTTAAATACATGTATGATTTGTTGAAAGAAAACAATGCAGGTCATATTAAAATCTTCGGTGGCGGAGGTGGAACCATTCTGCCAACAGAAATTGAAGAATTGGAAAATTATGGTATTGTAAAAATATATTCGCCAGATGATGGAAGGACAATGGGTTTGCAAGGAATGATTAATGATGTCTTACAACATTGCGACTATCCATTAGGAGCGCAACTAAATGGAGAGCTAAAAGCTATCTCTCAAAAAAGTGATATTGCGATTGCACGATTGATAACCGCAATCGAAAATTATCCTGAAGAAAATAAAGGATGGTTGGAAGAGATGAGTAAGGAAAATGCAACAAAGGTAATTCCTGTGTTAGGAATTACTGGAACTGGAGGTGCAGGTAAATCAAGCATGGTGGACGAATTGATTCGCAGATTTCTAATTGATTTTGAAGACAAATCGATTGGAATTATTTCTGTTGATCCTTCTAAAAGAAAAACTGGTGGAGCATTATTAGGAGATAGAATTCGTATGAATTCCATCAATAAGGAGCGGGTCTATATGAGATCCTTAGCAACCCGGCAAAGTAATTTAGCATTATCTAAACACGTAAAAGGAGCTATTGAAATATTAAAAGGGTCTGGCTTTGATATCATTATTTTAGAAACTTCTGGGATTGGACAATCCGATACAGAAATTGTGGATCATTCCGATGTTTCTCTTTATGTAATGACACCAGAATACGGAGCAGCAACCCAACTTGAGAAAATTGACATGTTAGATTTTGCAGATGTAATTGCCATCAATAAATTTGACAAACGAGGAGCACTCGATGCATTGCGAGATGTAAAAAAGCAATACATGCGTAATAATGACTTATGGGATACACATATGGATGACATGCCTGTTTTTGGAACCATTGCTTCCCAATTCAATGATCCTGGTACCAATACTTTGTATAAAAAGATCATGGATATTATAGAAGAGAAGACCTCTGCTGGATTAATATCAACGCTTGCGAAGAGTGAGGAAATGAGTGAAAAGATTTTTATAATTCCTCCAAAAAGAAATCGCTATTTATCAGAAATTGCAGAAAACAATCGAGCCTATGATAAATGGGTAGAGACTCAATCTGAAATAGCAGGTAAATTATATGCCATTCAAAAAAGTATTGATGAAGTAAAAAATCACAAATTGGACAACAGCGAAAGTATTATTCAAAGCTTGGAAAAACTTTATGAAGAAGTTGCTATCGACTTAGATGGAAATAATAAAAAGATACTGGAAGAATGGGAAGCAAAAGTAGCGTCCTATAAAGCTGATGAATTTATTTATAAAGTTCGAAATAAAGAAATTAAAGTTCATACCCATACCAAGTCATTATCGCAGACAAAAATTCCCAGAGTCGTATTACCCAGATTTAAAGATTGGGCTGAAATTTTAAAATGGTCCCTACAAGAAAATGTACCCGGATCTTTTCCTTACACAGCAGGTGTCTTCCCATTCAAAAGAAAAGGAGAAGACCCAACTCGTATGTTTGCTGGAGAAGGTGGACCGGAACGAACTAATAGAAGATTCCATTACCTTTCTTTAGAAACACCAGCAAAACGTTTATCGACTGCCTTTGATTCTGTTACCTTGTATGGGGAAGATCCAGATTATAGGCCTGATATTTATGGAAAAATTGGAAATTCGGGGGTAAGTATTTGTAGTTTGAATGATGCTAAGAAATTATATTCTGGATTTGATTTATGCAATCCGCGGACTTCGGTGTCCATGACCATCAATGGTCCTGCTGCAACCATCTGTGCATTTTTCATGAATGCGGCTATTGATCAACAATGCGAAAAGTATATTATAGAAAATGGACTTGAACATCTAGTAGAAGAAAAGCTGAAAGCCACCTATGATGATCAAGATTTAGTTCGCCCGTCTTATGATGGTGCATTGCCTGAGGGAAATGATGGTCTTGGATTAATGTTGCTTGGCCTTACTGGTGATCAAGTGCTAGAAGAAGCTATTTATTTGGAGCAAAAGACAAAAGCATTAGCATCTGTCAGAGGAACCGTGCAAGCTGATATTCTAAAAGAAGACCAAGCGCAAAATACTTGTATTTTCAGTACAGAATTTTCATTAAAACTTATGGGAGATGTACAGGAATATTTCATCAATCACCAAGTGCGAAATTTTTATTCTGTATCCATTTCAGGATATCACATTGCGGAAGCGGGAGCTAATCCAATTTCACAATTAGCCTTTACTTTAGCCAATGGATTTACCTTTGTTGAATACTATTTGTCAAGAGGCATGGACATTAATAAGTTTGCGCCCAACCTTTCCTTCTTCTTTTCTAATGGAATTGATCCAGAATATGCTGTAATCGGAAGAGTGGCGAGAAGAATCTGGTCAAAAGCAATGAAATTAAAATATGGAGCCGATGATCGATCTCAAAAATTAAAATATCATATTCAAACAAGTGGCCGATCTTTACATGCGCAAGAGATTTCGTTCAATGATATTCGAACTACTTTACAAGCATTGTATGCAATTTATGATAATACCAATTCATTACATACCAATGCTTATGACGAAGCGATCACTACACCGACAGAAGAAAGCGTAAGAAGAGCAGTGGCCATTCAAATGATCATTAATCATGAATTTGGATTAACTAAAAACGAAAACCCTATTCAAGGTGCATTCATTATAGATGAGTTAACTGAACTGGTAGAAGAAGCGGTACTGACTGAATTTGACAGAATTACAGAACGTGGTGGCGTTTTGGGTGCAATGGAGACCATGTATCAAAGAGGTAAGATTCAAGAGGAGAGTTTATATTATGAAACCTTAAAACATAATGGCGAATATCCGATCATTGGGGTGAATACATTTTTGAGTAAAGAAGGTTCTCCAACCATTACTCCAAAGGAAGTAATTCGAGCAGAGGAATCTGAAAAGATTTATCAGATCAAAGCTTTGGAAGCATTACTTAAAGCCAACGAGGAGACCAAGACAAAAGCTTTAACAGATTTACAAAATGCAGCTTTAAATAATGAGAACATTTTTGATGCATTAATGGTTGTAAGTAAGCACTGTTCTTTAGGTCAAATCACCAATGCCTTGTACGAAGTTGGCGGACAGTATAGAAGAAACATGTAATATAAAATTTAATTTTTCAATAATCATCATATGAAATATTTATACTTTTTAGTTTTCTCTTTATTAATATTGTCTTGTAAACTCGAACAAAAGAACCATCAGGAAGGCACTGAAAAAGCAAGCCTAAGTGCGGAGATTTCAACGGATACAGAAGTAGATGACAAGAAAGCAGATGACAAGAAAGCGGATAAGAAAAAAGATGAGCCCAAGCCTCCCATTGATTTATTAAAAATAATATTACCCAAAGGTTTTAAGATTGATACTTATGCTACTGGTGTGGATAATGCTAGGTCTATGGATTTAAGCCCATCGGGGACTTTATTTGTAGGTACACGAAAAGATGGAAGAGTCTATGCATTAAAAGATACGGACGGAGATTTTAAAGTAGATAAAAAGTATACCTTAATCAAAGATTTAAAAATGCCTAATGGAGTGGCTTTCAAAGATGGAAGTTTATACGTTGCAGAAGTGAATCGTATTTTGAGATTTGATAACATAGAAGAAAATTTAGATAATCCTGGAGAACCCGTAATTGTCTATGACAAATATCCATCCAAAACGCATCATGGTTGGAAATACATTGCTTTCGGGCCGGATGGCAAATTATATGTACCCGTTGGTGCGCCTTGTAACGTATGTGAATCCGAGGATGAAGTTTTTGCAAGTATTACTCGAATGGATCCAGATGGGAGTAATGTAGAAGTGGTTCAAAAAGGAGTTCGAAACACGGTTGGCTTCACTTGGCATCCAGACAATAAAGAATTATGGTTTACGGATAATGGAAGAGACTGGTTAGGAGATGATTCTCCAGCTTGTGAATTAAATCATGCTACTAAAGACGACATGCATTTTGGCTTCCCATATTGCCATGAAGGTAAAACCTTGGATCCAAAATTTGGAGATGGAAAGGACTGCAAAGATTATACTGCCCCTGCTCAAAACTTAGGTCCGCACGTAGCTCCTTTAGGTTTGGAGTTTTACACAGGTAAAAGTTTTCCTAGCAGGTATGCAAATAAAATTTTCATTGCCGAACATGGTTCATGGAATCGCACAGATCCTTTAGGTTATAGAATTACATTAGTTACATTAGATGAAAATCAAAATTCGACCTCCTATGAAATCTTTGCGGAAGGTTGGTTGCAAGATGGTAAATCTTGGGGACGGCCGGTTGATATAGAATTGATGCCTGATGGGAGTATGTTGGTTTCTGATGATTTTGGGAATGCGGTTTACCGGATATCGTATGAAGGGTAAGTGAGTGTGAGTGTGAGTGTGGGCATATATCTTAAATATCAATTTGCAAAAGCCCTGTCAGTTCCTGAAATCCTTTGAAAATACTCTGTTGGAACAATTTTGAAATGCTCTATTATTTTAATTGTCCAATCTACCTTGGCCCTTGTCTTCTTATCTAACGTTGTAAGTCGAAGTGAATTCATCTTTGAAATCTCAAAGTTGAAATTCAAGGAGAGGAAGGCCCAATTCATGCAGTTCAAATTTATAACATTAATGGAAGATTAATCCATGAAAACTGGTTAACTCAGATTAATGGAAGTTATCATTCAGGAGTTATTGCTTTACCGGGGATTAGCGAGGGTATATACTTTTTGAAGACTAAAATAAAAGGACAGTATCAGTTGAAGAAATTGGTGATTGGGAAGTAATGTGATTGTGAATAATTAACTATTCATTCTCATCATTATTTTCCACCTCCAACTTAATAACTCGAACTACCTCTATCTTTCTCAATGACAAGCTTTTCATTACCTGGTGCATTTCTAAATTTTCTTATTTATTATCAAGGTAAACTATTTCTCATTTACTTGCAAAATGCTATTATTTTCAAAAATTCTGCATTTTAAATACTATGACAAATAAAATATGTTAAAGTTTAAGTTTTAACAATTTATTACTTGACTTTATATATATATATATTTAGAGCGAACTAAAAAATTTAACTATGAATTATTTAAAAAAAATTCCCATTATTTTTCTACTTCTCTTTTTTTATACTTCGATCTATTCAGGGATTGCATGTACTTGTGAGGTTCCTAGATTGGGCGGGAATGAACGAGATCGTTATCAATATGCTGCTGATGGAGATGATTGTTGTTCAAGTCCAGCAAATGCTGAACTTCTAGCATGGCATTATGTTGATCACTGGAGTGAAGGTGCTTGGGTACAACAATCACAAGTAAATATTCCACCAGCTACTGCTCAATCTAAATGTTGTCCTTAACTAAAATTTTTCAATTATGAAATTAAAATTTATCTATTCATTCATTCTGATTTCTGCAATATCTTTAATCAGTTTTCCTATAATTGGTGCGGTTAATTGTCAATGTGAAATACCACGATTAGGAGGAAACGAAAGAGATGTATATCAATATGAGGTTAAAACTCCTGATTGTTGCACTGGCACAGTGACAACTACTGGAGGTGTCCACGAAGTTCAAGTCTTTAATGAAGGTGTATGGCAAATCACGGATGTATATTACATGGCACCACAGGCAGCTCAAGACAAATGCTGTACTACTAGTTAACCTAAAATTTATTTAAAATGAAAAATATTATTTATTTATTCACATTATCGCTACTTACAAGTTGTACTTCTGACAAAGTTAATTCTGATAGAGGTACTAAACTTCAAACAAATCTTCAAACTGAGAATCTACAACCAGGCGAAGTTCCATATTCTGAACAATTAAATACCATCCTTCATGATGGGAGTTTAAGTTGGTTACAAGTCCATCAATATTACACTGAAACACTAGACGAGCATAGTGACAAGCACTATACAGACAACAGGAAAAAAAGAATCACTGCGAGACTTTTCTTAAAGGATACAGAGAATCAAAGCGATTTTACCGAGAAATATGCCGCCTTTTATTTAAACGAAATTGCTGCTGTACATTTCCCGGACTTAAAACTTATCGCCAGATTATTAGATTCAGGAAAATTAAATGTTGAAGATTCTAAGACACAATCTTTAGTCAGAGCCTCTCTTAAAAAATGGGAAGAGAAAAAAGATTTATCAAAAAATACAAATAGACTTTATCTTGAAGGTAAAGCTGAGTTAGACAAATATTTAATTAAATAGATACAAAAGAAAGCAATTCTAGTATACGGGATTGCTTCCTTTTTTAACAACAAAGTGTTGCCAAAATTTATTCTAATCAATTTTACATGAGATTGAAAAAATTAATACTATTCTTATCAATTACATTAACTTTGGTTTATACTTTCCCGAGCGATAGCAATGCACAACTTTATAAAGACTCCCATAAAATAGACCTTGAAAACATTCAACCTGTAGATTTCTTTTATATCACAGAACAAAAAGATTTAGACTGGAAAGAGATTCACAATTTTTACTTAGCTGCATATAAAAATAACCTTAGAAGAACTAATTATAAAAGAATGACTGTCATAGCGAGGTTATTTCTTTTTGATACTGTTTATAAAATAGATTTCACCTCCGAGCATGCCAATTATTATTTAAAGGAAATTGCTTGTTCTTCTCATCCTTCTTTAAAAATAATTGTTCTTTTAATGGAATCTGGAAAATTGGATTTGAATGATCCTGAAACATTGATTTTAATTAGAAACTCTGTTGAGAAATGGAGAAAGCATAGTGAATCATCTAATTATAGCAATCAAGTTTATTTAGAAGGCACTGAATTATTAAAAGATTATTTGACATTAACTCCAAAACAACGAGATTATTAAAAAATACATCCGTTACTCATTCTCATCATCTTCGACTTCCAATTTAATAATACGAACCGTTTCAATTTTTTTCTCACTGACAAGCTCTACGATAAATTTATAGCCATCCATTTCAATCTCATGGCCTTGTTCGGGAATATCTCCATCAGTCATAACAATACAACCTGAAAGCGTATGGTACTCATTTCCTTCTGGCAGATCTAAGCTTTCATATTTGTCATTGATGTAATCGATTTCTAGTCTACCAGAAAAAATATATTCATTCTCTGAAATTTGAGTTTCTACATAATCTTCAGAGTCATGTTCATCTTCTATTTCACCAAAGATTTCTTCAAGGATATCTTCCATAGTAATGATACCTGCTGTACCCCCATATTCATCAACTACACATGCTAGGTTCGTACCTGATTTAATGAAGGAAGCCATCAAATCAGATACACTCATTTGTTCTGGGATAAACGGAATGTCCATAATAATCCTTCTTAATTGTTTTGGATTATCTAAGATTTGTTGGTGGTGCACGTAGCCTTTTACATTATCAATTTCTCCATTGGATATGATTATTCTAGAATGCTGGGTCTCTTTGAAATATTCAATCAATTCTTCAATTGAGGAGCTGATGTCAAGATGAGCAATCTCTGGTCGTGGAATCATGCATTCTCTTACTTTTGTCTCCTTAAGTTTTAAAGCATTTTTGAATAAATCTGTATCTAAGCGATCTTCTTCATTTTCCACATTTTGTTCATCTATATAATCTTCCAAGTCTACTCTGGTAAAAACATTTTCCGCCTCTTCTAATGGAGTTCTAAAAATATAGATGATTATAAGGTTTGATAATTTAGTCATGATCCATGACGGAATTGCTAATAACCATTTAAAAAAGACTAATGGGAATGCAAATAACTTTAAAATATTATTTGCAAATACTCTGAAAATAGTTTTAGGTAAAAATTCACCAAATATTAATACGATGACTGTGGATAATAAAGCATTCAATAAGGTATTCCAAATAAAATTTAAATTTCCTAAAAATGGTTCTGTAACTTGCTGCATTAGTAATGTAAAAACAACTAGTGCGATGTTGTTCCCTACTAGCATAGTTCCTAAGAAGCTCTGAGGATTATCAAAAAACTTAGCCAATATTTTTCCTCTTCTACTTCCTTTTTGACGCTCTACTTCAACACCTAATTTATTGGCAGAAATAAAAGCAATTTCTGATCCTGAGAAAAATGCAGAAAGAAAAAGAAAAAGTATAATGCTAACGAAGATCATTGCTTAATTTATGTTGACTTTAATTTTCAATTTCTTTTAATTCTTTTTCTAATGATTCAACTTCTAACTCCCCTTCAATTGCGTTAATTTCGTACACTGTAAAATCTTGATTCGTTTTAAAACCGTATCCGTTGATTGTTCTTTCTGGATTGGTGATACGAACAAATTTATCCGTCATCACAATCCCTTTCGCTTCATCCCAAATCAATTCAGAAGTTCTAATGGTATCTTTTTTCGCAGTGTATAGAACAACACTATCTTGTGCAACAATCGTTTTATTATTTTTATACCGAATAGCATATTTTGCGGTCATCCAACTATCAGCAATTTGATTTCCATTATAAAATTCTACCCTTATGCCCTCTGGAAATTCCTCTCTTGGTTCTCTTTTATTGACATGGCGCAACAAAACAGGTCCACTTACTTGAACTTTCAGTTGTGCTGAATCACTATATAATAAAACAATGTCCTCAGCTCGCTCAATGGATACATTATCTTTACTTAAGGCTTCGTTTACTGCTTGCATATCATTTTCACATGCAACAAAGATAACACCAAAAATTAGAAATCCGATATACTTAGCGTATGAGTGTAACATTGCCTTTGTAGATTTGGTCTGACCTATCAATGAAACGCACTTTAGCATAATAAGCGAAAACTGCAGTATTCATTTTTTTATTTTTAAATGTTCCGTCCCATCCTAAGCCAGGATCATTTGGAAATATTTCATCCACAGCAAATACTGTATTACCCCAGCGATCAAAGACTCGTAATTCTTCAATCATTTCTACTGCTGGTCCAGCAAATACAGTAAATCCGTCATTTATATTATCTCCATTTGGTGAAAAGGCGTTGGGTACAAAAACTGGTTTGATATCATTAATTCTAACCGCTACCGAATCTAAAGCTGTACATCCTTCATCATCTTCAATACTAATCACAAAAATAGTTGGATTATCTCTAGGAAGTACGGTTGGATTCAAAGTTGTATCTCCAGAAATAGGTGTTTCAGGGCTATTGGTGGTCCAAAGAATATCAATATCAACGGGAGGATTATAACTTGCATTTAATTGTATGGGCACTCCTAAGTCTGCAATGGTATCAATACCAGCATTCACTGTTAAAGGAGGTGGTGCTGCAATGGTAAAAGTTCTTGAATTCATACAACCCTTTTGATCGGAGATGGTAATGTTATAGTCACCAGCAGCAAGATTACTATATATCGGAATGGTTAAAAAAGGTCCTCCTTCGAAACTCCAGAGAAAAGGTTCGAACATACTAACGGTTCCACTTACTTCAATGTAGCCACTGTTAATATCGGCGCAGACTAAGTCCGCTAAAGAATCTAATTGAATTTGCGGGTCTGGTAAATCATCACAGCATGCTTCCACAAACACAGTTAAAACGTCTGAGACAATACATCCTAAATCACTTTCTACGGTAAGTATTATTGACTTTTCTCCGAATGAAGCATACTCAACAAAATGTGGTCCAGGACCAACTGCATTTTGCGGTATTGCCCCTAATCCAAAATTCCATTGCCAATCAACGATATTCCCATTATCAAAAGAGGAGGAATCGATAAACTGAACCGTTTTATCACATGCTAACACATTGCCAGTTACTTCAAAATTAAAATTTGCAAGTGGTCCTAAAAATTCTCCTGTTCCTCCCCACTCTATGGCAAAACCTCCACCAGAATTTGAAAAATTATTAACTAACATTGCATAGCTTGTTCCTTCGACCATATCTAATGCTGCTAAAAATCCATCTTCTCCTGCATCACAATTTGAGTCTTCTTCCAGATCTGTCGAAGTAGCATTTAATCCTGTTAATGGTCCACAATCTGCATTATTACCACCGAAAGTCGCATTACATCTTAGAGATATTTTACCAGAACAATCACTGATTCCATTTGGCAATTCAAATATTATAAAATCAAGATCATCTGTCAATATAGTAGGTGTCATTGTAAACTCTAAAGTTCCATTATTCATAGCAGTCCAAGTAAACCAAGTAGAAGATGATTCAGAGGGACCGAAGGTGCCTAAGCAAGTTCCAGCGGCTTCATCCGGATCAAGACCTGCACCTACAATTGATTCTACAACGAACGGAGATTTATCACAAAGAATAGCAGAAGTTGGACAATCAGAGCCTGGATCTGCGGGTGGAAAGAAGTTATCAGCACAAAGCTGAAATGAGCCCGCACCCTGATTTCTACCTTGAATTCTGACATAATAAGTTTGACCAATAGTAAGCCCTGAAGTATTCAAGCTTACGTTACCAAAATTTTCATTATCTGTTTCACAAGCTACTCCTACTACTTGGAAATTCATGCAATCTGTAGTGGTATATAAAGCGATTTCTGGATTACTCATTGATCCTCCACCTGCTTGTGCGCCTAATACACTTAAAGAAACTGAAGAAGCGCCATTGACAAATCGAAACCAAACATCTCCGCCATCACCAGAAAAACAGGCTGGTGGAGCCAAGCCGCCAGGGTTGGTAGCTTCAAAGTTATTGAATTCAGCTATATTCGAACACCAACTGTCTAAATCTGTCAATAAAATAGCATTTTCACAATCATCATTATCTGGTTGGGCAAATGCTTGACTAGCAGAGACTAATCCGAAGGTTATAAAGAATATTCTTATAAAAAACTTATTCATTTTTAAAATTCGACTGTTTTAAAGAAACGTAAAGCGGGTCAAAATTACCATATTTTTAGCTGTATTAAGAGAAAATTAACCTAAATGCGGTATGTTTTGGCAATACGAACGCATATATAATGTACTTATACAATATAAAGACTCCTTTTGTTTGGAAAACGTTGGTTGGTTGGGGTTTAATATACTTGGTAGACCTTCGAAAGGTGGCAGATCCTTCGGAAGATGGTAAAATTTAAAATTTTACCGATATTGCAAAAATATGGACCTAAAAAAGCAGATTCCGAACCTCTTCACTTCACTCAACCTGTTTTCAGGTTGCACTGCGCTATTCTGCGTTTTCTACGGATTCTACTTTCACGCTGCCGTTTTCCTATGTATTAGTTTAGTAGCGGATTTCATGGATGGTTTTATGGCTAGAAAATTAAATGCCTACTCTGCTTTTGGAAAAGAAATTGATTCTTTAGCAGATATGGTTTCATTCGGAGTGGTTCCAGGAGCTATATTTTTCAAACTAATTGTAGAGACATTGAATATTTCCTCTACTTATCATTTTGTAGATTATTTACCCGCATTACCTGGTTTCATATTTACAGTTTTTGCTGCTTGGCGATTAGCCAAATTCAATATTGACACAAGACAATCAGAAGAATTTAGAGGCTTGTCTACCCCTCCTGCAACAGTTTTTACTTTAGGCCTTTTGCTGATTCATTACTACGAATTAGCACCTTTCAAATTGTTAGTTGGAACACCAATTTTTATCTATATCTGCATTGTAATTTTATCCATTTTGTTAGTAATGGATTTTAGAATGTTTGCATTAAAAGGCAGAAAATTACAATGGAAAGGCAATGAAATTCTTTTGATATTTATAGCACTTTGCATGCTGATGTTCTTCCTATTTAGAGAAGCTGCTTTTTCAATAAATATTTTACTCTATATTGCTATGTCTTTTTTAAATAATGTGTTAGATAAAAAGTGATCCATGTTATACATTGTGCCCACCCCAATTGGAAATTTAGAAGATATAACTTTAAGAGCTATTCGAGTTCTGAAAGAAGTCCAATTAATTCTAGCAGAAGACACTAGAACGAGTAAACACTTACTTCAAAAATTTGAAATTAAGACAGCATTAAGATCCTACCACATACACAATGAACATAAGGTTTTAAATTCCATCATTGAAGAATTAAAAGCAGGAACCGACATGGCATTGGTTTCTGATGCGGGTACACCAGCTATTTCTGATCCAGGATTTCTATTAGTGCGAGAATGTATTAGAGAAGGAATTAAAGTTAATTGTTTACCAGGGGCCACTGCTTTGATTCCAGCGCTAGTCAATTCTGGTATGAGTACGGACAAATTTCACTATGAAGGATTTTTACCCCACAAAAAAGGAAGACAAACTCGATTAAAATATCTGGCTACCTTGGACTACACCATCGTTTTGTATGAGTCACCACATCGATTAGTAAAAGCACTAATCAAAATGGCTGAATTTTTCGGTCCAGAGAGAAATGCCTGCGTGTGCAGGGAATTGAGCAAACTCCACGAAGAAAATAAGCGAGGAACACTCATTGAATTAGCGGCCTACTTTGGACAGAAAAAAGTTAAAGGAGAAATTGTAATTGTAATTGAGGGAGTTAATTAAAGTTTGCGCTTTGCGAATCCAACTCAAGCCGACCTTCTTCGTCGTCCACCCCTCCCTTGCAAAGAGAAGGGAGTTCCAATTTTTAATTTATCTTTTTACATATGCAATGGTCGATTTCCAGTAGCTGCTAATGCCGCTTCCTTTACCGCTTCTGTATAAGTTGGATGTGGATGACAGATTCTTGCTAAATCCTCAGCTGATGCTTTAAACTCCATTAATGCAGTTGCTTCTGCAATTAAATCTGCAGCACGAGGGCCAACCATATGTACGCCTAAAATTTCATCGGTCGTTTTATCCGCTAATACTTTCACCATTCCTTCAATATCCATACTTGCACGCGCTCTTCCCAATGCTTTGAATGGAAATTTCCCTGATTTATATTCAATTCCCGCCTCTTTCAATTCTTCTTCAGTCTTTCCAACTGCTGAAACTTCAGGCCAAGTATAAACCACACCAGGAATTAAATTATAATCAATATGTGGAATTTGACCAGCTAATAATTCGGCAACAAAGACGCCTTCATCCTCCGCCTTATGGGCTAACATTGCTCCCTTAATCACATCTCCAATCGCATAGATTCCTTTTACGTTTGTCTCTAAATGGTGATCAACATTGATCCTTCCTTTCTCGTCTTTCTCTACGCCAACATTTTCTAAACCTAGATTATCTGTATAAGGTCGTCGACCAATGGCTACCAAACAATAATCTGCTTTAATTTCTTGAACATCTTCGGCATCTTTTTTCTGAAATTCTACTTTTACACTAGTTTTTGCTGGGGTAACTTTTGTTACCTTATGATTTAAATGGAATTTAATTCCTATTTTTTTTAATGCACGCATTAACTCCTTGCTACAATCTTTATCCATTCCAGCAATAATACGATCCATGTATTCTATTACCTGAACTTCCGCACCCAATCTTGCATAAACTGAACCTAATTCTAATCCAATGACTCCTCCTCCAATCACCACCATTGATTTAGGAACTTTTTGTATGTCCAAAGCTTCGGTAGATGTGATTACTCTTTTTTTATCATAATTAAAACTTTCGGGGGTGATAGGTTTAGAACCTGTTGCAATGATTGTTTTGTCAGTTTTAATTTCTTGTTTGGTACCGTCTTCCTTTGCAACACTAATCGTGTTTTTATCTATAAAACTTCCATGGCCATGAATAACGTCAATTTTATTTTTTTTCATTAAATACGCAACTCCACTGCATGTCTGTTCTACCACTTGATCTTTCCTTTGAATCATTGTTGGCATATCTACTTTTGGAGAAGATATTTTAATGCCATGCGCTTCAAATCTGTGAGCGGCATTATGAAAATGTTCCGAAGAGTCTAGCAATGCTTTCGATGGAATACATCCTACGTTTAGACAGGTTCCTCCAAGGGTGTTGTAGCGCTCAATAATTGCAGTTTTCAAACCAAGTTGAGCCGCTCTTATTGCAGCAACATATCCACCGGGTCCAGAGCCTATTATAGTTATGTCGTATTTCATTTTTTATCTTGATTATTGTTTGATTTATTACTATTTGGATTTTTCGGATTGTTTCTATTTCTATTCTCTTGATTTCTGGATTTATTCTTATTTGGATTAGGCCCTTTGTTGCCCCCTTTTTCATTTGGCTTTCCACCTTGCTTAGCTTGAGGGCTTTCACTCTTCTTACCTTGCGATTTTTTCCCTTTTGATTGCGATCTATTACCTCCTCTTGGACCTTTTGATTTAGGTCCATCTTTTTTAGTACCTTTCTCGCCGTCTTTATTAGGTCCTCTATTACCACCTCGACCTTGTCCAGATCCCTTCTTATTTGACGGTCTTCTCTTCTTCCTTTTCTTTCTTCGCTTTTCCATTGGAAGTTCGATAACACCAGTAACGTCATCAGCAAATTTCACCTCTGCTTCTTTCTGCTCTTCTAATTTGGTAAAGAAGTCATCTCCTTGTAAGGTCTCTACAAACTCACCTTTAGCTGATAATTCTTTAATTTCCTTTACCCGATCAATGTGTAAAGAAATAATTACTCCCCTAGCCTTTTCTTTGGTTTCATAAATATAATACATCAACTTTTTGAAAATATCTGTTTTTATTAACCGCGCTTTTCCATGTTTTGTTTTAAGATTATCAACATCTTTTGGGAAATGTTTTAATGCATCCATGTATGAATCTAACTCATAATTTAAACAGCATTTTAATCTACCGCATTGCCCTGATAATTTAGACTGATTAATCGAAAGGTTTTGATATCTCGCTGCATTGGTAGACACGGATTTAAAATCAGTTAGCCAAGTAGAACAACACAATTCCCTTCCGCAGGATCCTATTCCTCCGATTCTAGAGGATTCTTGTCTTGCTCCGATTTGGCGCATTTCAATTTTTACTTTAAATTCTTTTGCGTAAGATCTAACCAATTCTCTAAAATCAACTCTATTTTCAGCTGTGTAGAAAAAGGTGGCTTTCCTTTTGTCTGCTCGATATTCTACATCTCCTAATTTCATATTTAAGCCTAGGGTTCTAGATATAACTCTAGCTCTAACCAAGGAAGCTTTTTCTATACTTCGAGCCTCATCTAATCGTTCTAAATCTCTGCCATTGGCAATTCTAAGTATCGGTGGGAATATTTCATCCTCTCTAATTTTTCTTTTCTTCAATTGTAATCGCACTAAATCTCCACTAAGCGTCATCCTTCCTAAATCATAACCATTGCCAGCATCTACTACTACCATATCTCCAGTAATAGCTCTAGTATGTGGCATATTTTTGAAATAGGCTTTCCTGGCTCCGTTTTTAAAACTTACCTCTACGATATCATATTCCATTGGATCGTAGATATCTAATTTTGCTAACCAATCGTACGTATTCATCCGATTACAACCACCGCTTGAACAAGAACCGTTATTTCCACACCCTCCTGGGCTCCCTCCTGTTGAACATCCTGAACATCCCATATATGTTTATTTTAAGTGTTTACTAAATGTTTTTTGCGCATAATGTCATGCACCTTAAGTGCTAAATTCATCATTAGAATTTTTGGATGAGCATTACGCTGTATATTTAAAATTGTCTCATTCATTAATTCGACAATTAATTCAATTTGATCAAACTCTAAGAGTTTTGTCATCTTTGTTGCTGCTATTTTATCTCCTTCTTGCAATTTAATTGCCGACTCAGGGATTAATTTTAATCTTAATAATTGGGAAAGAAAATGAATTCCTCCATTTATAATTACCTTTTGCTTTTCTCTCCCAACCTTTGAAAATTCATCAACCCAAGTTGATATATCTACTGCTTTTCCGGTGTAGGAAACTCGAAGAAATTCCAATACCATTTTGATATTTTCATCTTCCAATTCTTCCCCTAGTTTAATGGCGTTAATTAAATTTCCTTCTGACATGTAAGCAATCTGCTTGGCTCTAGTTGGTGGAACCTTTATATTTTTAGTTAAGAAACTGGTGATTTCCTCTTCTGAATAAGGATTAATCTTAACCAACTGACATCTAGAAAGTATGGTATTTAATATTCTGTCTTCACTCTCAGCTACTAATATTATAACCGTATTTGCTGGCGGTTCTTCAATCAATTTCAATAATCGATTCCCTTCTTTTGCAAGATATTCAGGCATCCACATTAATAAAATTTTCTTCTCTCCTTCAAAACTTTGCAATCCTAATTTCTGAATGATTTGGAAACATTCTAATTTATTAATGTTGCCTTGTTTATTTTCTGCTCCAATAGATGCTAGCCATTGGAAAGCATTCATATTTGGCTGAGTAGTGATAGCTGTTCTCCATTCTTTAAGAAATGTTGTACTTGAATTTTGAGCGCCGATGAAAGGATAGGAAAAGTGAATGTCTGGGTGGATATATTTAGCAGCTTTTAAACAATCAGAACATTGTCCGCAAGCTTCATCTGCTTTATTTCCGCTACATTGAATATATTGACTTAAGGCAATTGCTAAAGGCAAGTGACCACATCCTTCTGGACCCAGAAGTAATAAGGCATGAGGTAATCTATCTTCGATTACCAAACTTTTTAAAAACGATTTATGCTCGGATTGTCCAAGAACTTCGCTGAACAACATATTTTATATTTTAGACAAATAAGCAGTCTAAAATTTTACGATTTGTTTTGTGGGAGCCATTCAAGTAATATTTCGCTTGAAGAATCCTGAGAGGAAGATAAAACATGTTCCAATTGTCCTTTTGGACTAATTAAAAACTTATAAAAATTCCATTTCACCGCTACATCAAATGCTTTATTCAATGATTTGTTAGTTAGCCATTTAAATAAGGGATGTAATTCTGGCCCAACTATTTTTATTTTGGTGCTTAGTGGAAAATTAACTCCATATCGAGTTTTACAAAATGTTTTAATCGTTTCATCTGTTCCTGGTTCTTGCCCACCAAAATCATTGGATGGGAAACCAATTATAACTAACTCCCCTTTATACATTTCATATAACTCTTGCAATTGTTGATATTGAGGAGTAAAGCCACATTCCGAAGCAGTATTTACTAAGATCATGGGTTTACCTTCAAAGTCAATCAATTTTATCTTCTCTCCTTCTATACTATTAATCGTAAAATCATATATAGATCGCTTATTCATATTCACCTAGTAAAAATACACTTTTTTATTTGAAAGATAAAAGGTTAATACATTATGTAATTAACATATATGATTTAAAAGCTTGCGCTGTAGCAAACATCAAACTATTTGCTAAATTTGATGTTTCAAGTAAAAGTAAAAATATGAGAATTTCAGTATATAGAAAGGCCCACTTTAATGCAGCACATCGATTATATGTAGATGCTTGGTCACAAGAGGAAAATGAGAAAATTTTTGGCTTATGTTGTTCCCCAAATTTTCATGGACATAACTATGATTTAGAAGTAAGAGTTACCGGTGAGGTTGACCCTGTAACGGGTATGCTGATAGATTTAAAAGTATTAAAAGACATAATAGAAGAGCATATTGAAGATAAGTTTGATCATAAAAATTTGAATTTAGACATTGAAATTTTTAAAACCTTAAATCCTACAGCAGAAAATATTTGTTTTGTGATTTGGGAAATTTTAAGAGCGCAGATAGACCCTAATATGGAAATTGGAGTACGATTATTTGAAACAGCTAGAAATTACGTAGAATACCCAGCATAAAAATAAATTTTAGGACAAAAAAGCGGAAGGTTTTATTACTCTTTTTGGAGACGTAATGTTTTGACTACCTTGTCTTTACCATCAATTAACCTTACTAAATACATTCCATTATTAAGTTCTGAAACATCATATTTCATTCCTGGTTGCATTGTAAATGATTTCAATTTTCTTCCCACTATATTATACAATTCTACTTTTAGTATAGATTCGTTATCAGAAACAGAGAAATAAGCAGTTGCAGGATTTGGATATACTTTCAAGGTTTCCGTTAAATCAGATCCATACCCGTTGGAATCCCCGAAAAAATTAGAGTTAAAATCAATTTGGGCGGATGCTGCAAACGAAAAAGAAAATATAAATACGATTAAGTAAAGGTTTCTTTTCATAAGATAATGTTATACAATATATAAAAGTAGGCTAAATCAATGAAAAAGTCAAAAAAAACTCATTTTTTAGCAATAAATTTATTGAAATGAACGTAAAGATGTCCAAATCCAAACAATCCCTGTTTATATATTGACATCCTTGCTTGAATATGCGTAATTTTAAATTATGGGAAGAAATCGGTTTATTTTCTTAACTTTTATAATCAGTCTGAGCATTATGTGTAAGCTCAACGCGCAGATTCCAAATGGTTCTATTGCTCCAAATTTTACTATTACCGATTTAGATGGAGTTTCCCATAATTTATACGATATACTAGAAGAAGATAAAGCAGTCATTATCGACTTTTTTGCAACTTGGTGTACTCCTTGTTGGGTTGTTCACAGCAGCCATGCACTATCCAATGTTTATGACAGGTATGGAGTTGACGGAACTAATGAAGTGATGGTTTTCGGCATTGAATCAGACGTGGCCACTGATGTTTCGGATATTTTAGGGGATGGAGATAATACGATTGGAAATTGGACAGAAGGTAATAATTACCCATTTGTCAATAATTTTCAAATTGCAAGAGAATTTCAGTCTCCTGGTTATCCAAGTATTTTTATCATTCGTCCAAATAAAAGAATATATTTTGCAAGTGATATTTTTCCAGTTGAAAATATTTCTCCTAATGCAGATAGCCTTGCATTCAGCACTGCCTCAAGAGGAGCTAACGATGGCAGATTGGTCAATGCTAATTTTGATCCAGATGTTACTATTTGTATAAATGAATCTATTTCACCGGCAGTTGACTTAATGAACTTTGGAGATTCTACCCTAACCTCTGCTGATGTTTTGATTTATAAAAACGGGGAGTTAATGGAGACTAAAAATTGGTCAGGAAATTTAGAAACTTTTCAAATGGCTCGCATTTCATTTAATGATATTGTAATTGACCAAAGCAGTGAAATCAATTATGAAATTAGAAATCCAAATGGAGAAGATGATCAAGAAGTAGGTGATAATATTGTGACAGGAAATTATAAAGTAAATAAGCTCAAAACTTTGGAATTAAAAATAATGACTGATTTTTGGCCAGAAGATATAAGTTGGGATATTGTAAATACCGAAACGGGAGCACTACTTTTTGATTCAAATACAGCAGATGATTTATTGTGTGATTCAGAATCTATCCATTCCTATTCTCCGCCTTCTGGTTGTTATGAATTCACATTGCATGATGCGGTATCCGATGGCTTGCTCAACGGACCAGTGAATCCGAGCACTCACTCTTGTCAAACTCCAAATCCTGATACTGCTCGAGGTGCAGTTTTGTTAACCAATGAACTAGGAGATACTTTATTTGATAATAATAACTTTGGATTTCAAGCAAAGGTAATCATAAGCGTGGATCAGTCAACTTCAACTACTTCTGTTGTGCAGGATTTACCTTTTAATTTATTTCCAAATCCAAGTTCCAGTTACATTGATATATCCTACGAAAAATGGGGAATCCAACCGATTCAAATTCAAATTATCGATCTCAGTGGAAAGCAAATAAAACAGCAAAATTTTTCAGCTTCCCAGATTCCTTTTAATCAAAAATTAAGACTTGATATTGAAAATCTATCGAAAGGAATCTACTTTCTAAAAATGTCTAATGAGAAAAATACTTTTACTCTGAAGTTCATAAAAGTTTAATAGTTATGTTTTGCATTAGATTTTTATGAGAGAATAAGGCAATCATTGAATGATTGAAAGAGTGAATGGATGATAGCATGGATGCTTGAATGATAAATAAGATTATTGTCCTCCTAGCGAACACAAGGAAGTAAAAATCTACTTTATTAAGGAGAAATTTCATTGAGAGTTAGGCCTATTTACTTTTGCGGGGGAGTAGGACAATGGGAGAACTGGATTATAAAAATCATAAACTGCGACGGCCCAGGTGACGGTAATCCACGTAGTGCCTCTTCGAACGACAAACTAGATCCTGACATTAGAACGTTATCTTCAAACCAAGTGGAAGGAGTGGATGTATATCCAAACTCTGCTACAGACTTGGTAAATGTTATTTCAGATTAAGAAATTGAAACTATTAATATATTTGACTTAAATGGTAAACTATTAAAATCAGCAGAAATTACTTCGAATCAACATCAAATGGATGTTTCTAATTTTGTTCCTTCTGTATACGTTATCACCTTAGCAATAAAAAAGGTAGGACTATTGATATCCAAAGAATCTTAATCAAAAATTAGATAATTTTTGTTGATGATGTAAAACTAAATGTTGAAATTCCCATAGTTATCTTTCTATAGTAAGTTTTTTGTTAAGTATGGGAGCATTTAGGAATGCTAGCTTAGATATTTGATTGCTGAGGCCAACCTAAAAACTCTTGGTGAAAAAACTAAGATTTCTATTCTGTGACTTTGTAACTATTTCTCACAAGGACTTTGACCTGTGCGCCAGTTTCTCAAACATTTTCTTGCCTGCGGCTTGAAAATTTTGGTGGTAGTGCATGCTGAAGAATCACAATTAATTGAGAATTGTTTGAATGCAAGGTCTCACGGCTAGGGTTTGACATCTCTCGTTTTTTTCTAAATCGAATTCCCTCTTATCATCATACTATCCGAATCAATATGAATAGCTCTAATTGCATCCGTCTTAGTATTAACATCTGCTGATCCATTTTCTAATTTCAATACACCTCTTGGACAAACTGCTGCACAGATTCCACAACCTACACAAGATGCGCGAACTATATTTTGACCTTTCTGTGCATAGCTTCTTACATCAATTCCCATTTCACAATAGGTGGAACAATTGCCACATGATATACATTGATTCCCATTAGTGGTTATTCTAAAACGAGAAAAGAATTTTTGTTGCAAGCCTAAGATGGCAGCCATCGGGCAACCAAATCTGCACCATACTCTACTGCCTAATAAAGGATAAAATCCTACGCCGATAACTCCTGAAAAAGCAGCGCCAATTAAAAAGCCATACGCTTTTTGAACACGGTAGGTTTGGATACCGAGTAAAGAGCTATTACCAGTAAAATAAGAGTATAAGACGAAGGCGGTCATTACCACAACAAAGACTAAAACCAAATGAATCATCCATCGCTCGATCTTCCAAGCTTTCAATGATTTATCAGAGAGATGTCTGAATGGATCACCAGCCGTTTCGGCCAATCCACCGCAACCGCAAACCCAACTGCAATACCACCGTTTACCATAAAAATAAGTAAGTATTGGAGAAATTACCGTTATCATTAATATTCCAGAAACTAACATTAACATGCCAACTCCACCACTATTTAAAAAATTATTAAGATTCCATTCGTAAAAGAAATAATAGTTTAATGGCCACATGTTTTTAAAGTCGTAATAAGGATAACTTAGACCCTGCATTATTTCAGGAATAATGAATGCAAATGCCAATTGAAAAAACATAACAGAAATCGTTCGTACTATTTGGTATTTATTGTGACGATACTTCCAGATAAACCTAACTCCGAAAACTAAAATAGCTACTGTATATAATGTACCATAAACGAACCATTCACTTGCGGCTGATCCTTTCAATGCAAAAGAAAGTGGATCAAATAATGATACCAATCCAGTATTCGCAGCTCCTTCCACAGAGGCTAAACCTAAAACGGTAGGATACCAATATAACAAAACGTAAAATCCAGTAATTACAATTCCGGCAATCCAAGCTGCGACTCCTCTACCTGAAATAGAGCTAAACCATGCACCATTATTTTTAATCCCTTCCGGAATATTCATATATGCTCTCCAAGCGTAAACGATAACACCGACAGAAATCAATACTAAAGAAAGACTTAGAAAAGTTGCGTTCTGTATATTTACACCAAAAAAAGCAAGGAATAGAATCAGTAAACCTAGGCCTCCTATTGCAACTGCTAATTTTTGGACTCCATCTGTAAATGGAGGCATTGGATTTGCCAAAGCCATACTTTTATTTATTCTTTCTGCCATTTTGTTAAGATTTTAAAAAAGAGAAAACATTATTCCAAGCACTTGTTTTTTCTAATTTTAAAGAAGTACCATTCTGTGAATTATAAAGTGAAATTACGTCTGACTCATATTGTTTGAACATCTCTGGATCAAAGTTTGCCAAGGAAAGATTTTTCAATACTTCTTCAATGGAGGCTTTATCAGCAATCCATTTTTCGCAAACTTCATGTCTATACCGTACACCCATCAAATTGAAACCAATGATTGTTTTATCGTTTTTGTCATAAACGATTCTAATACTTTTCTTCCCATTTTCAGCTTCCCAATAAAGAGATTGATGATTTTCTGGTGGATTTGCCAATACATTTCCATACACTTGGTATTCAATATCTAGAAATTTTGCAGAGTTAAACCATATACCTGGATCATAAGCTTGTTTCTGTTTACAGATTGTATAAGCCACAGTTTCTCCCATCATCTTTCCAGTGTACCAAACCGCTTCGATCGGTCGTCGACCCTCACAAGGTTCTGATATCTGCGCACAATCTCCAATCGCATAAACATCTGGCTTATTGGTTTCTAGATATTTATTAACTACGATTCCCTTCTTAATATTTATTCCGGTATCTTTTAAGAAATTTACATTAGGTCGCACACCAGCAGTTAAACCTACAAACCCACACTCTATCCGTTCTCCTTTATTGGTAATGACGGCGCAAGCATTGCCGTTTCCGTCATCAACTATTTCTTTTAATTCTGTATTTAATTGAAGATCTAGATGATGTTCTTTTATATGTCTATTAATTATTTGAGATTCTTCTGCAGGCATCACTCCATTCCAATAACTATCTTCTCTTACTAAAATGGAAACGGGAATATGTCTTGAATGAAACATCTCCGCCATTTCTAAACCAATTAAACCTCCTCCTACAATTACAGCTCTTTGTAAACCAAGACTATATTTTTCCATCGCCTCTAGGTCTTGTTTGGTATACATGCCATAAACTCTGTCCAAATCTTGACCCGGCCAACCAAACTTATTAGGTGTGGAACCCACTGCTAAAATAAGTTTATTATAATTCAATTCCTCTCCTCCTTCTAACTTAAGCACTTTTGAATCATAATTGATATTGTTAACATATCCATTTTTTAATTGGATTCTATTCTTCTCCCAAAACCAATTTTCATAGGGTTGGATTTCTTTGAATTTCATATGGCCCATGTAAACATACATCAGTGCCGTTCTGGAAAAAAAGTAATCACTTTCTGCTGAAATAACGGTGATTTCATGGTCGCTTAGTTTTCTTATATACCGAGCAGCTGTAATTCCACTTATCCCATTCCCGATGATTGCTATTTTCATGTTTATACAATTTTCTCACGTTCAAGTTAAATAAAATATTGGTCGATACCGTAATTAAAATAGAAATTAAGTAATGATAATTGTTTGGGTTACGACTATTGGTTTGGATACTTAGGATTGTGGATGAGTTCTTATGTTTTATGTCTTAAGTCTTATGTCTTATGTCTTATGTCTTGAGTCTTGAGTCTCGTATCTTGAGGAAGTACAAAGAATAAGAGGAAATCGCTATATTCTTGACATCTTTGATCTTACGTCTTCTCTAAACGTTAAAGTAATTTGAAATAACAATTTTTCCATTAACTTTAGTTTGAACAATAAACCCATTAGCTATGACTCGTCAACTCCTGTCTTTAATCACATTGATTTTTGCTAGTCAATTTCTAATCGCTCAAAATTCTTTTAATCAATTTGTTTATTTCCCTAGTGATGGTGCCGCTTTAGATGTGGAAGATAAAAATGAGCTCAATTCTATTATCGAAAAAAGTAATGCCTTCACGACTTATAAAATCCAAATCATTGGTCACACGGATCAAGATGGGACAGATAATTATAATAGTAAATTAGCCAAAAAAAGAGCGCTTGCGGTAAAGAAATATATGCTTGCAAATGGCATATCAAAAAAGCATTTGAATATCTCTGCACATGGTGAAAAGATGTTATTGAGTAATGGAGATGACGGTGCATCAAAATCTAAAAATAGAAGAGTAGAGATTATAGTAGATTATAAAGTATTGAATAGCACGGAAGAATTAATTTCCAATATATCCGAAGTTCAATTACAAACTAAAGAGATTGATCCAACAGAAGAAAATACGATAACTTTAGCAAAAGGAAGTATAATCGATATTCCTGCTAATAGTTTAGTTTTTCAAGATGGCAGTATTCCACAAGGCAAAATTACTATTCAAGCAAAAGAAACGTTCACTTATGCGGATTTTATTAATCAGGATTTGCACAGTAGTAGTAAGGGAGCAATTTTAGAGACTGGTGGAATGGTTTACATTGAAGCAAAGGCGGAAGGAAAAGAAGTATTTATCAAGGAAGGTGCTGCAGTAGAAATCACCTACCCTGAACAAGAAGTAAAAGAAGATATGCAATTATTCTATGGAGAAGGTGGGCATGATGATGAATTGGATTGGGTCCTAGATGACAATGAGATAAGCTTAAAAAATAAAGCATTACCTACTGATTTAAAAGAGATTTTAGCGTATGAGTTAGCGCCAGTAGAAAAGCCACAAATTGGTTTCGGCAAAATGCTGGCTTATCCTAATCTTCCGCGCCAGCCTTATGATGCTAGAGAACCAAAATTACCTGTAAAAGAAAATTTAGATTTAGGCTTGACCAAATTTCAAAATTCCTTCATGAGCAAGGAAAAGAAGGAAAGAAAAAGAAATGCTTTATTCGACAAAAAAATTAAAGAATACAATAAAGCATTAGTAAAATATGAAGAAGGACATGAAAAATACTTAAAAAAATTAGCCATTTATGAAGTGAAGAAACCGCAAGTAGAAGCTGCTCAACAATTGTGGAAAGAAGAAATGGATATGCGCTTAGACTCCATTTATGCTTATAAAAAGAAAAGACGTGTTTATGTTGAAAACGAACGAATGCAAGATGCATTGAGATATGTCAAAAAAGTTTATGGCAAAAAGTCTGACCCAGAAATTTTCTCCACTTTTTATAAAATAAGTAGTGGTGAAGTTGAGGTAAAAAAATTAAGTGCTGAAGCTACACATCGAATTGTTTTTGGAAAAGAATTTATAAGGGTCGTAAGAATGAAAGGATTGGATATTCGCCATATTGATAAAAGATTGGAGAGAAGTAATACGGAGTATCTTAAAATGATAAAATATATTGATACTAAAAATTTCGAAAAAGCTTTCGCAAAGAATGGAACTATGAAGGCTAAAAATTTAAACCAATATGTTGCCAGTATCAATCAATTTGGTTGGATTAATATAGATCGATTCTTAAAGATGGGCAGAGGTATGCTAGCTGGTGTTCGTATTCCCAATGAATCCATTACTACAAAATTTTATTGCATATTTAAAGAAAGCAGAAGTATCCTACAGGCTAGCTTTAAAGAAAATGGCTTTAAGTTCAATAATTTACCCAAAGGTCAAGCTTATAAAATAATAGGCATAAAACTAGAAAACGGTAAGCCGAAAATGGCGGTTAGAGATTTTACATTAACGAAATTCATGAATATCAGAATGGACTTCAGAGATGTAGATCTGGAAGAGATGAAGGAGGAATTTGCTGGTTTGGAGAGTTTTAGTATGTAAATGCTAAGATATAAAATGAGGTTAATCAATTTTTATTCCTGCGTTTTACTTTGTTTATTTTTTCTAAAAAAGTACATCAATACCATGTAAATAGCTGCTATCACGAAGTATCGTAACCAAACCGTTTGCATTACCTCAAAGTAGGATAACTGTTCTGCATCAGCAGACTGTGTAAAGTATCGCAATGCAGTACCAAAGAATAAGAAAAAATTATATGTTAATAGATATTGGAGTAAATATTTCATGAAAAGTCAATTTCTGTATTGTCACCAATGTTTAAAGATTGTCTTAATCCTGTAATGGCTGCGTCATTACCAACCACCGATTTATACAACACGACTTCCTTGATAGATGCATAATTCCCAATAATTGAATCTTTAATAATCGCCTCTTCGATAGTAGTATTATCACCAATGGTAACATGAGGTCCGATTATACTATTTTTAATATTACATCCTTTTCCGATTGCGACAGGCTGAATAATAATCGTGTTATCGTATTTAGGCAGTTTGCGTTTTGCAAAACCGTTCTTCTCTAATAAGGTGGCATTGGTTTCCAAAAGGATTTCCTTCTTTCCACAATCGAACCAATTATTCACTTCATGAGTAGTGAATTGAATACCCTTTTCCAACATCCCTTGAATTCCATCCGTCAATTGATATTCTCCGTAAGTACGAATATTGTTCTTGATATTGAAATCAATAGACTTTATCAATGCTTTTACATTATTGATTTTATACAAACCTACCATTGCCAAATTTGACTTTGGGATTTTCGGTTTCTCAATCACCTTTTGAACAAAACCGTCTGGACCTAATTCCACTACTCCAAATTGTCTAGGGTCTTTTACTTTTTTTATGGCTAAGCATGAAGTTTTAGATTTCAAAATCTGCTTAAGGTCTACGTCAAAAATAGTATCTCCTAAAACAATTATAATTTCTTCCGCATCTTTTATGGTTTTTCGAGCGCTCCAAATGGCGTGCCCTAGACCATCTCTAGTTTTTTGAACAACAAAGGTCTTGTTAATTTTTGGATAAGTCTCCTCTACAAAATTTCTAATCTTCTCCCCTAAGTAACCAATTACAAATACAAAGTCCTTTACCCCTGCTTTTAGAAGATCGTCTATCAAAAAAGCAATAATAGGTTTCCCCGCCACTGGGATTAGTGGTTTAGGTTGGGTATAGGTAAGTGGACGTAACTTAGTGCCTGCTCCTGCTACTGGAATTATGGCTTTCATAGTGTGAATATAGGGAATTTTGTAGATTCGTCTTTGGATTCTATAAGTTAATGAGTTTATAGGTTTATAAGTTTTTTGTGAATCTAACGAATCACTTTAAAATGGGCTACGCTTAAAAGACTATGAATTAGTCTTAGAAATACAGGAGTATGAAGCATTTTTGTGATTAGCAAGAATAACTCCAATGGGACCTTGGCTCATTGATGAAAAAAATAGGGTTTTGAATTTATGTCAAACTTGTAAGCTAATCATTCGCGGACAGGAGAAAGTTGTCAGCTTTGCAACGCTAAGGCTTGGCTAAAGTGGACAATTTGTTTGTGGTTAGTTGGTGCTTTGTGGACAGGAAAAATCTGCCAGATTATTTGGTTATATTTAAATGAATAAAAACAATTATGGTTTGAACAAAGACATTGTTTTGGTAAAGCTACCAAATTAGTATTGTTAAAATCTACATCAGCCGATGTCGCAGACATCGCTAAATACTCGGAACTCGGAACTTTTTCAGCTTGCTGACTACCCTCCCAAAGCCATTGCTCCAGAAACAATCTCTGAAAGCTCACTGGTAATAGCTGCCTGTCTTGCTTTGTTGTAATTCAATTTCAATTCGCCCATTAAATCTTCTGCATTTTCTGTGGCTTTATCCATTGCTGTCATACGTGCTCCATGTTCGGATGCATGCGTATCTAAGAGGAATTTATTGAATTGAACTCTTAGAATTGACGGGATTAATTCTTCGATTAAACTTTCTTTGTCTGGTTCAAAAAGGTAATCTGCTTTGATTTTAGATTCATTTTTGTCGCCAACAACTTTTGGTACAGGCAAATACGCAACACATTCTGGGTATTGGGTTCCTGCATTTTTAAATCTACCGAAACAAACATCCACTGCATCAAATTCTTCAAGGTTGAATTTGTTCATAATGTCATCAGAGATATCTGCTACTTTGTCAAAAGTCATTGTATTAATGATCTCCAATTTTTCTGTAATCAAATTGCAATTCGCATATTTTTTACGCATTGAATCATAGCCTTTCTTTCCAATAAACATGATGGAAAGATCTCCACTAGATCTGAAAGCAGCGTATTTTTCATCAATAACTTTGACCGCCTCTTTTACAACATTGGCATTGAATGCACCACAAAGTCCTCTGTTAGATGTTACCACTACAACTAATGGTTTTTTCACTTCTCTTGCTACACCAAATTTTGTGTTTACATCTCCTTCCAAATTAGAAAGGATATTTTTCATCATCTTATCTAAACGATTGGCATAAGGTCTGATTTCAACAATCGCTTGTTGAGCTCTTCTCAATTTTGCAGCGGAAACCATTTTCATGGCCTTAGTAATTTGCTGTGTATTTTTTACAGATTTGATTCTGTCCCTTACGTCTGATAAATTTTCTGCCATTGTGCATTAAATTTTGAAAGATGCTTTTTAAGCCTACTTTTAAAATTATATAGTAAATGTGCTGATTTAAATTTTGTTTAAATCAGCTCATCTTTTAATGTTCTTATTTATATTGATTACTTAAGCTAGCTGCTACTTTAGTTATGGTATCAGTAGCTTCATCAGTTAATTTTCCACTTTTAAATACATCCAAAACATCTTGGTGGTCTTGCTCCAAAGTAGAGAAGAATAATTCTTCAAATTCTCTTACTTTTTCAACAGGCACGTCTTTCAATAATCCTTTTGTACCCAAGTAAATAATAGCTACTTGTTTTTCAACTGGTACTGGAGAATATTGAGGTTGTTTCAATAATTCTACATTACGTCTACCTTTATCAATTACAGATTGTGTAGCTGGATCCAAATCAGAACCAAATTTCGCGAAAGCTTCCAAATCACGGAATTGCGCTTGATCTAATTTTAATGTACCAGATACTTTTTTCATTGATTTAATCTGAGCATTTCCTCCCACCCGTGATACCGAGATACCTACGTTAATCGCTGGACGAACACCAGAGTTAAACAAGTTCGATTCCAAGAATATCTGTCCATCTGTAATGGAAATTACGTTGGTCGGGATATATGCCGAAACGTCACCCGCTTGTGTTTCAATAATTGGAAGTGCAGTTAAAGAACCTCCTCCTTTTACGATACCTGCATCAAGCAAGTTCTTAGGAAGATCATTCATACTTCTTGCAATCTCATCATTGTTAATCACTTTTGCAGCACGCTCTAGTAATCTTGAGTGAAGATAGAATACATCTCCTGGATATGCCTCCCGTCCTGGTGGTCTTCTTAATAATAAGGAAACCTCACGGTAAGCCACTGCTTGTTTTGACAAATCATCGTAAATGATCAACGCTGGTCTTCCGGTATCTCTGAAAAACTCTCCAATTGATGCTCCCGCGAACGGTGCATAAAATTGCATCGGCGCAGGATCAGCTGCAGATGCAGAAACGATCACTGAATAAGGCATTGCTCCATTTTCTTCTAATACTTTTGCGATACCTGCAACGGTAGAAGCTTTCTGACCTGAAGCCACATATATACAATAAACAGGTTCTCCCCTGTCGTAAAATTCTTTTTGATTTAAAATAGTGTCAATTGCAATCGCCGTTTTACCTGTTTGACGATCACCAATGATTAACTCTCTTTGTCCTCTTCCAATAGGGATCATTGAGTCAATCGCTTTAATACCGGTTTGTAAAGGCTCTGATACCGGTTGTCTGTAGATAACACCTGGAGCTTTTCTTTCCAAAGGCATTTCGTAAGTAGTTCCTTCAATTGGACCTTTACCATCCAATGGTTGTCCCAATGGATCTACCACTCTACCCAACATTCCTTCACCTACATTGATAGAAGCAATCTTACCAGTTCTTCTTACGGTAGAACCTTCTTTAATATTATCACTAGCACCCAGTAAAACCACCCCTACATTATCTTCCTCTAGGTTCAGTACGATAGCCTGAACGCCAGTTTCAAATTCTACTAATTCACCCGCTTGAGCTTTGTTAAGTCCATATACACGAGCAATACCATCACCCACTTGTAATACAGTACCTACTTCTTCGAGTTCCGCTTCTGTCTTAAAACCAGAAAGCTGTTGCTTTAATATTGCGGAAATTTCACCAGGTTTAATATCAATCATCTTGATCTATTTAAGTTTATGATTATTATAGTTTAGCAACATATTCGTTGTCGCTGAATTCTTTTCTTAATAATGCTAATTGATGAGCCACACTAGAATCATACAATTTGTCATCAAATTCAATTACAAAACCACCAATAATAGCAGGATCAATTTTTACTTGGATATCTACGTTATCCATAGTAGCTGAACTTGCCAATAATTTTGTCTTAATATCTTTCAATCTTTCTTCTGATAATTCACCAGCTGTAGTTAAGGTGATAGAAGATATTCTCTTTAAATTTTTGTATTGTTTCACAAAAGAATCTGCAATATCAGACAAATAATATTCTCTTGATTTTCTCAACAGAATGTCCAAAAATCCTTTTGTTGTTTTGTTATACCGTTCTGCAAATAGCTCATCAAAGATCGCTTGCTTTTTGCCTGGATTAACGATTGGGCTTTTTAGCAGTAGTTCGAAATCTCTATTCTGGCTAACTTTTTTGAAATCCTCAACATCTGCTAAAACCGTATCCAACTCCCCTCTTTCAATGGCTAAGTCCATCAATGATTTTGCGTATCTATTTGCTATTCTGCTTACTGACATGATTTAATATTAACTATTAATTCAATTTGATATCCTCAACTAAAGAATTCACAAAAGCTTCTTGCTCCGAATTCCCTTTTAATTCTTTTTTCAATACTTTTTCAGCAATGTCTAAAGCCATTACTCCTACTTTATTTTTCACATCAACCATTGCTGCTTTCTTTTGGTTTTCAATTTCAACCATTGCAGAACTAGCAATTTTTTGAGCTTCTTCTTTAGCCTTATCTTTGGCTTCGTTAATGATATCGTTTTTGGTATCCTTAGCTTCTTTGATCATCAGTGCTCTTTCTTCTCTAGCTTGCGCTAATAAATTTTCATTCTCCGCTTGCATATTTGCCATTTCCTCTCTTGCCCGCTTTGCTTCATCCAATGCAGATTGAATATCGTCTTCTCTTTTCTTTAAGGCATTGGCAATTGGTCTAAAACCATATTTACCTACGATAAACCAAAATAAACAGAAGATTAATGTTGTCCAGAACATCAATCCTGGGTCTGGTTTAATAACGTCGAATCCAGCTAAAACAAACATATTGTTAATTTTTTATTCAAATTTTAAAAAAGGAATAAGTCCCCAAGCAACCCTTGCGTAACTTATTCCTGGTTCTTTTGCAATTATTAAACTGCAGCAGAGATAAAGAATGATAAGATGATTGCAATCAATGCAATACCCTCAATCAAGGCTGCCATGATAAGCATGTTGGCTCTAATGTCTCCCATTGCTTCTGGTTGACGTGAGATACCTTCCATAGCTTTACCACCGATGTAACCTACTCCGATGCCTGCGCCGATAACAGCTAATGCTGCTCCGATAACTGCTAAATTTCCTACAACTGCTAGTAACATAGTTGAAAATTTTATATGTAATAAATAAATTAAATGCTATATAATTAATGATGCTCCTCTACTGCCGCTCCTATATAAGAGGCAGAAAGAATAGTAAAAATGAAAGCCTGAATAAAGGCTACCAGTAATTCTATACACATCATAAATAATGTCAATAAGGTTGAAACCACTGCACCTCCATAACCACCTGCCACGCTTTCTCCTGAATTTCCTAATAAGAATATCAAACTCACAAAACTTAAAATTACAATATGACCTGCTGTGATATTCGCAAACAATCGAACAAATAATGTAAAAGGCTTCAAGAATAATCCAACAATCTCAATTGGGGTTAGAATCAACTTTACCCAAGCTGGAATTCCTGGCATCCATAAAATATGTTTCCAGTAATCTTTATTTCCGTTAAAATTGGTAATCAAAAAGGTAATGACTGCTAAAACGATGGTAAAGCCAATATTCCCCGTTACGTTTGCATTACCTAAAAATGGAATCTGTCCAAATAAATTCAGAAAGAGTATAAAGAAAAATATAGCCATTAAATAGGGCATAAATTTCAAATACTTGTGTCCTATCATTGGCACCGCTACATCATCTTTTATAAATTCAAACAAAGGTTCAAAAAATCCTTGAATTCCACTTGGCGCTTTTCCGTCATTTCTTTGATACTTTCTTGCCATACCGATGAAAATCCAACCTAATATTAAGGCAATAAGCATCATTGCAAGTACATTCTTAGTAATTGAGAAATCATAAAATGAAGTAATTCCTCCTCCAACTAATCCTCCATCTAAAGTAGACTTCACATCTACAGGATATTCTTTACCTTGCACCTTCACATACATTACTTCTTTTTCCTTTCCATTTACCATTTCTTTCTTGTGCGAAACACATTCAATCGTGGAATGATCTGGAAAACTAGGATCGTAAACTCTGTGCACTTTGCTTTCTAGTAAAATGTAACCTTTATTAGAATGCATTCCATTACCATGTAAATCAACTGGCTTAAATTTACCAGAAGAAAAAACAGACAAACCGGAGTTTGGTCCATCACCAGGAGCATAAAGAATACATGGTAAAGACAAGTGACCTTTGAAAAGGAAAAAACTGAAATCATACACGTTGGCATCGCCGATATGATGTAAGGCAGTTCCACTTACATCAAACTGTTCGTCATGACTATCATGGCAATCTTCCAAATGCCAATGACTATCGTCGCCATCTCCACTAGCTTGCAGATTGGCAAGTAACAAAATGGAATATAAAAGCGTAAAAATGAGCTTCTTCAATGGAGTATATTTTTGCTAAAATTGGACTAAAGAATTATTGTCTTAATTTCGGGTGCAAAGGTAACTATTAATATAGGATTTTAATAGTATCTATTGTATTTTTTTACATGTCTTGACACCAAGCTAAATAGTTGATTTTCAACTATTTTATATATACATATCAGTGCCGAACAAAATTTCGCCTAGTGATTGGCTTCAACAATAAAAAATGCTCTTATGTTAAAATAACATAAGAGCATTCTTTTTAGATGTTTTGAAAGACGCCTCTGCCCTGCGAGTGGGCTATTTAGCAAAGGCAGTTGCCCTTTTCTCTCTAATTACGGTAACTTTTACTTGACCAGGATATTGCATTTCATCTTGGATCTTTTGAGAGATCATGAATGCTAAATCATCCGCATACTCATCCGTTACTTTTTCACTTTCTACAATTACTCTCAGCTCTCTTCCTGCTTGCATTGCAAATGCTTTTTGAACACCATCATAAGACATTGCCAATTCTTCTAATTCTCCGATTCTAGATAGGTAAGACTCGATGATTTCCCTTCTTGCTCCTGGTCTCGCACCCGATATTGCATCACAAGCTTGAACCACTGGAGAAATAATATTATTCATCTCTACCTCATCGTGGTGAGCTCCTACTGCATTACAAACGGCAGCGTGTTCTTTATACTTTTCACACATTTTCATTCCGATCAATGCGTGAGATAATTCTGATTCTTCTTCTGTTACTTTTCCAATATCATGTAACAAACCACCACGTTTGGCCATTTTAATTTGCTTAGGACTTAGTCCTAGCTCTGCTGCCATTGTTGCTGCTAAGTGTGCGGTTTCAATGCTGTGCTTCAATAAATTTTGACCATAAGAGGATCTAAATCTCATACGACCGACCATTCTAACCAAATAAGGATCTAATCCATGAATATCTAAATCTAAAATAGCTCTTTCTCCAATTTCGATAATTTGCTCATTCAGCTGCTTACTTACTTTCCCTACCACTTCTTCGATTCGTGCTGGATGAATTCTTCCATCTGCTACCAAACGCTTTAGAGAAAGTCTACAAACTTCTCTTCTAATTGGATCAAAAGAGGAAATGATAATTGCTTCTGGCGTATCATCTACCACAATCTCTGCTCCAGTAGCTGCTTCCAATGCTCTAATGTTTCTTCCTTCTCTTCCAATAATTTGACCTTTAATATCATCAGAATCTAAATTGAATACGGAAACTGTGTTTTCAATTGCGTATTCCGCACATTGTCTTTGAATGGTTTGAATAACAATTTTTTTCGCCTCTTTATTCGCATTCAATTTTGCTTGGGCGATAGTATCTTTTACCAAAGCCATTGCATCAGATTCTGCCTTTCCTTTCACTGCATCCAATAATTGTTCTTTGGCTTCAGCTTCTGAAAGGTTGGCCACTTTTTCCAATGCTTTAATATGCTTATCATTTGCAGTTTCTAATTCATCTTTTTTCCTTGCTACAATTTTTAGTTGCTTATCAAGGTTTTCTCTAACTACTTTAATTTCTGCTTCTTTTTGAGTGAAATTCTCTGTTTTTTGTTTCAGCTCATTTAATTTTTGGCGAATATCTTTTTCTTTATTATTCACCTCCATTGCCCGCTCCTTCAATTCAATTTCATGATTGGCTTTATCGGTTTTAAATTCTGATTTTAATTTTGCGAATTTACTTTTCGCTTGTTGAATTTTGTTTTGTTTAATCTGTTCATTCTTTCTTTCCGATTGAGCTATTAAATCTTTCGATTTAATTTCTGCCTCATCAATCATTCTTTTTGCGGTTAATCTCGCTTCCTTAATTTCAAGGTCTGTCTTTGCATTAATTTCTTCTAGCTTCTTTTTTTGGCCTGAACGAGCGAACATTCCACCACCAAAAATTCCAACTATTACACCTATTGCTACGCCGATCAAAGCCATCAAAGAAGGTTCAATAACCAATAGTACTGAGTTCATAATTTATATTTAATATATTAAGAAATACTGTCGCTGATTTTTCAGCACGAAGTATCCTTTGGATTGGGCTAAGCCAGCGCCGCTGAAACCATTTGGTCCAGTTGTTCTATACGCTTTTGAAGATCTTGTTGTGATTCGTTTTGGGTTGCATTTTTACGAGCATCTACAGCTTGCGTTAATAAAAGCATGGTTATGCAGTCTTGTTGATCCTTATTGTGGTAGGTGGATTGAAATTTTTTGATGTTATAATTCACCTCATCCACGACTTCCTTGATCATAGCCTCATTCTCATCTTCTACAATAACCGGATAGTGTCTTCCTCCGATCATTACTTTCATACTTTTATGTTGCTGTTCTGACATACTTTTTAAATGCTTTTCACCACTTCAATACATTTATCTAATTCTTTGATATATGTATCAATTTCTCCTCTCAACTTAATCATTCTTGCCTCATTAACCGCCTTCTTTCCAGTATCAACCGCAGCGGGGATAACCACTTGTGATTTGGATAGCTGTTCTGAAAGTTGGTTTTTTAAATCCAAATTTTCTTCTAACAGTTGTTTATTTTGTTTATTTAAATTTTCTAATTTCTGAATTAATTGCCTAATCTTCTCTTCAAGCTCATCCAGTCTTATATTAAGATCTTGCATTTGCCAAAGATAATGCTTTTAATATTAAATAAAAAGCTTAAATTTTATCGTATTGTTGCACCCAGTTCTGATTGAAATTTATCTATACATTTACTCATCACTTTCTCTATATCTTTGTCTTTCAATGTTTTATCTTCAGATTCAAATATGAAACTTACCGCATATGACTTTTTATCGGCTCCCAATTGCTCCTTATTAATATATACATCGAATAAATCCACTTGCTTCAAGATCTTTTTCTCGGTAGCCTTTGCTATTTTAACTATGTCTTCAAATTTCACACCATTATCAATTACTAGCGCTAAGTCTCGTCTACTTTGCGGGAATTTATTGATTTCTTTCACATATTTGAAGTTTTTGCTAGCCTTCACCACTGCTTCCCAATTGAAATTGGCAAAGAAAACATTATTTCGAATATCAAATTCATCAACCAAGTTTTTATCTATCATCCCAAATTCAACTAAATCATTCGCTCCCCTATGAAATTTCAAACCATATACAAATTGCTCATGCTGAGATTCCGACTGTTGAAATTTCTGAATACCGATCTGCTCTAATACTTTTTCAACAATTGCTTTTATAGAATAAAATGAAACTTCCGCCTTTCCTCTTTCCCAAGATTCATCAAATCTATTTCCGGTTATAGCAATGGTCAAGATCTCCTTTTCTGTAATTTCTTTTTCAGTAGGATTTGAATACTCGTAAGATTTTCCGAATTCGAATAATTTCAAATCCATAGATTGTCTGTTCTGATTATGTCTCACTGCTTCCAACATGCCTAATAGTAAATCTGGTCGCATTACATTGAAAGTTACATTCGATGTATTATTAATATAAACAAGTGTCGACTTATCTTTTGGTATTAATGTTTCATAATATTTTTCTTGGCTTAATGACAAACCCATCATTTCATTAAATCCATTAGCCGCTAAGAAATCAGAGATTCTATTTCTAATTAAATTTTTATCAGGGTAAGTTGCAAAAGATAAAGTACTATGAATTTTATTGGGCATTGGAACATTATTGAATCCATAGATTCGTAGAATTTCCTCAATCAAATCACATTCTCTGGTTACATCAGGTTTATTGGTTGGAATGTGCGCGATGAAACTTTCTGCAGTCTCATCTGTCAATTCAATTTTCAATGCAGCTAAAATCGCTTTCACTTTTTCCACTGGAATATCAACACCGATTAATGTCTTGATATTTTTATAAGTCGCTGGGATTTGAGCTTTCTCTATCTTGTTTGGATATATATCGACTATCTTTGAAGCAATGGTTCCTCCCGCCAATTCCTTCATTAACAGTGCAGCTCTTTTCAATGCATATATATTATTATTGGGATCTGCTCCTTTTTCAAAGTGCATGGCTGCTTCAGATCTCAACAGATGTCTAAAACTTGTTCTTCTGATCCATCCCGCATCGAAATAAGCGGATTCTAAAAAGATATCTTTAGTCGTATCTGAAACTCCAGATTTAGCTCCTCCGAAAACTCCCGCAATGCACATTGGGTTTCCTTCTCCATCACAAATCATCAAATCTTTATCAGATAATTTTCTTTCTACTTCATCCAAACTTAAAAATGGGCTTCCTTCCGGTAATGTTTTTACAATAATCTTATTTCCTAAAACCATATCTGCATCATAAGCATGTAATGGTTGTCCAGTTTCGTGCAAAACGTAATTCGTAATATCTACAATATTACTGATCGGTCTAATTCCAATGGATGTCAATCTATTTTTCAACCATTCAGGAGATTCTCCAATTGTCACGCCTTTTATTAACACCCCTGAGAACCTTGGGCAAGCTTCAAAATTTTCAACCACAATTTCATAAGGGGCCTCTTCTCCTTCAACGAAACTATCAACTGATGGCTTTTTAACATCTTCTTTCAAACCTTTGTTAATCTGAAAAGCAGCAGCTAGATCTTCCGCAGAACCGATATGAGAGGTAGCATCCGCTCGATTAGGCGTCAACCCAATTTCATAAATGATATCGTTTTCAATTTTATAATAGTCTTTTGCTAAAGTTCCTAATTCTACCTCTCCAGGCAAAACAATAATTCCAGAGTGATCATTGCCTAATCCCAACTCATCTTCTGCACAAATCATTCCTTCAGAAACTTCTCCTCTAATTTTTCCTTTTTTAATCTTCCATGCCTCCCCTTCTGCTGAATATAAAGTTGTACCTATTGTAGCTACTAATACTTTTTGATCCGCTGAAACATTAGGGGCACCGCAAACAATTTGCAGCAATTCCTCTTTCCCAACATCAACTGTACATAATGACAATCTATCTGCCCCGGGATGTGGTCCACAAGTTTTAACCTCGCCAACCACGATACCTTCCAAGCCTCCTTTTATGCTTTCTACTTCATCCATTCCTTCTACTTCCAAACCTATATCGGTCAATACATCTCCTATTTCTTCAGGGTTATAATCTAATGGCAGGTAATCTTTTATCCAGTTTAATGATAACTTCATTTTCTCATTTTTAAAAATTAGGTAAAGATAAGAAAGTTGGAAGAGTTTATGAGTTTATGAGTTTATAAGTTTATGAGTTTGGGGGAAATTCGGCTGGACTCCCAAGCCGACGGAGATCTTTGCGTAAGGCCTGGAATTGCGTAAGCGTTGGCCCGCAGGTCTGGAGACCTTGGGCAGAAAAGTAATCTAAATCCATTTTTTTTTGATAAAAGGCCGAAATTTGGCAACCTTATAAAGAAGGTACTTTTAAATTGCTCTACACCTACGGTCTGTGGCGCTCGCTGATCATTAGAGACTAATGTTATTTAGATAAGATAGAAATTGCGTTGGCCCGCAGGTCTGGAGACCTTGGGCAGAAAAGTAATCTAAATCCATTTTGTTTGATAAAAGGCCGAAATTTGGCAACCTTATAAAGAAGGTACTTTCAAATTGCTCTACACCTACGGTCTGTGGCGCTCGCTGATCATTAGAGACTAATGTTATTTAGATAAGATGGAAATTGCGTTGGCCCGCAGGTCTGGAGACCTTGGGCAGAAAAGTAATCCAAATCCATTTTGTTTGATAAAAAGCCGAAATTTGGCAACCTTATAAAGAAGGTACTTTCAAATTGCTCTACACCTACGGTCTGTGGCGCTCGCTGATCATTAGAGACTAATGTTATTTAGATAAGATAGAAATTAGTTGAAAAATATATATGATACCCATTTCGCCCTAGGTCTTTGACCGGTCGGAGACGGTCTCTGACCTGTGAACCTGCCAAAAAGATGATCATTCACGCATTCACGCATTACTCAATAATCTTCGCAACCGAAGCTTGAAGCGCCTTCCGCTCCCCATCAATATCAGCAGTAATAAAAACAGCAACATCAATATGTTCCGCTCTCCATAAACCATCTTCTGGAGGTAAGGTAAAGTTGAAAGATTTTGTAATGGATTCACCTTGCCCCATGCTATTTGCAAAATCATCTCCACCTTCAACGGTTGTTAGAATTTCTCGTAATACATGGTTGTGTTCATATTCTTCAATTTCAACGCCATTATCTTCTTGTGGATCTTCGATTTCAGATTCTGTAATCATTACATTGATGTACATTTTAGTATTGATATCTTCTTTTGTAATAACATTGACATCAATGGATAATTCTCTGGTGGCTTCATTGTATTCTACCCCTTGTGTTAAATTAATTTTGGAAAATTCCTCTAATTCACTTTCAACAACACCCGCCCAAGTATCAACTTGACCATTAAATAATCCATCTACGCCCGTTAAATCGAATTCAGTCCTATTAACCACAGCGGAAGGCTTTGAACCTGCAATTCCTAAATGACGATTTAATGCCTCTGCTTGGACTGTTCTAAAATCATATTTACTATCTGGTAATGGATTCGCTAAGAAAAAAGAATGAACACCTACTACTACCACTTTTCCTGGGAACCGCAATTGCAGATTTTCTAGTTCTCTTTGTCCTTTCGGACAATTTGGACACCGTACACCAGTGAACTCTTCTACTATAACCACTCGATCCGTTTGCGGAGCCATAAATTCAGGAATGATAATAGGATCATTTTTACAAGTGATCATTAAAAGACTAAAGGCGAATAATACGAATATATTTTTCATTCTTAAAATGTTGAATTTAATGTAAAACGAACTCCGCTAAAAGCGGGTTCTAATCTGCAAACACCACCCGTACAAACTACTCCTTCTACTTGCTTCACGTAACTTAATGAGAAGCGATGTGTTTTATAATTATAGGAAACTGCTACTGTAGGATAATGCACTTTCTTGTCGGTAGGTCCTGGAGAATTAGGAGATGGATCTATGTTATACATGTCAGCAATGGTGATTAACCATTGTGGAGCAAAACCAACTTCTACTAATCCAAATACCCAAGAACCGAAATCTTCATCTGTATTTAAATATTGCCATTCTGATCTGATTGAAGTTTTACGGTCAAATTTGTATAAAAATTCTAAATAGGGAGTAATGGTATTGACGATTGGTAATCCAGCTTCTTGATAAATACCCTGATCGTATTCTAAGAATTGCAAACCGGCAGTTAAGGTATATTTACCTCTTTTTTTGTAAGTTACTGCAGTATATAATTCTTGATATAATCGTTGATTATCCAAGGTAGAAATGGTGGACATATTTACTAAGAAAGACCATTTCTTGTTTAGACGATATCTGATATCAGCTTGAAAGGCTAATTCTCCTAATTCTTGAGTAGCGGGCAAATACCTAGCTACCAATCGATAACTTGATTGTCTATTCATAGGAGGAATAAAATTTAAAAATCCTTCATTAAAACGATCGAAAGGAGTAGATCTAAAAATAAAATTTTCAGTTCGTTTTCCCTCCAAACTAATACCAAGACCTTTGTTCGCATAACTGATGGTTGAATAAAGCACGGATCCTGGAGTTAGGACATATTTCCCTGCACTTTGTTCACCTGAGAATAAAGACCGCGTTGCATTCATATCAAAAATAACATCTTTGGTTTTATAAGCTGCCTCAGTATACCAGTTAAATTTTCCAAAATTTACCGTATTATATAAGGAGAAAGCCAATACTTCCCATTCCGGTTGAAAGCGATCGACTTCCAGATAATTTTTTAAAACGGCAACCAATTCTTCCATGGTTCCATCATCAAAGGTTCTATTAATCACTCCAAATCCTGGAGACATAGAAAATTTAGACCCTTCTTTTCCTGCAATGTAGCCTTCAATAGCTCCACCTTTTACTAAAGGTGCTTTAGTACCAAATAGGAATTTATTTTTTCCTACGTAACCTCTAATGGACCAGTCATTATTTAATTTATATTCTAAACGTGCACCAATTAAAGCATTGTCAATAAACAAACCTCTTTCTTGGTAGGATCTAAAAATGATTCCAGTACCAATTACATCATATATGTGGCCAAGCGTAATATCAAATTTACCTTGTGCGGTGTGAATATGCCAGTATCCAATACCGGCAGCTGAGTAAGATCCTCCATTGGGATTGATTAAATTACTTTTATTAAAGGCATCTAATCTCAATCCAAAATCGAATCCCCAATTACTATAATTTAAACGTAACCAGTTTTCTGTACTAATTTGGGTACTATCGTATTGGGGAAAATTAGTGGCTCCAATTAAGGTATCTTCCAAAAACAAACTAGCTTGCGTTTGGAGATTTCCTGAAAAGGTACCCTTGTTTTTCTTTGGCGCTTCATTTTGAGCAGAACTACTTAAAGTAAAGAAAAATAAAAGAATAAATGTTGTAGCTATTTTATTCATTTAAAACAATTTGCACGATAAAATGCCAATATTTTTCCAATATTGGTTAACGAATAGTTAAATATGCGCATTTAACGCACTTCGAAATTACATTTTTATATACTTTCAAGGAAATTATACGTCTAAATCAATGTAAAACGACAAATTATTGACTTATGAAATTAAATATTAGCCTACTCCTTTTAAGTATTTTTCTCATCTCTAGTACTATGGTAAAAGACAAATTACCAGATATTAATGTAAAGACATTGGATGGAGAGAGTATCAACATCCAAGAATTTGGAGAAAATGGTAAAATTACTGTGATTAGCTTTTGGGCTACTTGGTGTTTGCCGTGTAAAAAAGAATTGGATGCTATCGCAGAAATGTATCCTGAATGGCAAGAAGATTACAATATGGAATTAGTAGCCATCACTATTGATAATGCAAGAGGTCTATCTAAAGTAAGACCAATGGTAGAAGAAAAAGGGTGGGAATTTGAAATTCTATCTGATGCAGGTGAAAATTTGAAACGTGCATTAAATTTCCAAACGGTACCTCAAACTTTTTTACTTAATCAAGCAGGTGAGATTGTGTATTCACACTCTGGTTATGCTCCTGGTGATGAGTTTGAATTAGAAGATAAGATTAAGAAATTAGCGCAACCTTAGTATAACTGCAAAAACTATCGGACATTAATTAAATTTGTCCGACATTCAAAATATAAAAAGCTGAATCTTCGGATATGGCTTTTTTTGTAAATAGCCAAGTTCTAAGTTCCAAAACTGTGGAATTTAGGGCTCGTTCGTTTTACTAACTGCATTGCTGTTGTTTGCATCCAAATCCAAAAGGATCAAATTCATCGTTTCATTTTTTTACATTTGCAAATGGAAAAGATTGAAGAGCTTACGCTTTATATTATTGAATTAGAAAAAAGAACTAAAGCTGCTGAGTTAAGAAATGATGATATTGAGAAAAGGCTTTTGGCATTAGAAAAATAAAATTTAAAATCCAGTCGAGTAAAATCGGCTGGAATTTTCCATGTTAAAAATCCGGAAAGCTATTGCAAAACCGTCACATTAAATCCCACCGTTGCTATTTCATTACGTTCCCAATTAGCTTCACTAGTGGATCTAAAAACAAGGCCTCTTCCAAATAAACTTGCAGAAAAGTATAATCCAGATTCTCCTAAATCTTTAATCCATGCTAGGCTGATAAAAAAGTCATCTTTTACTGCAATATTGTAATCTAGAAGATCAATCTTTAAAGGCCCTTCTTTAATAGTTGTTGTAACAATTATGTTTTGCGATGTTATGCGATTATTAGGAAGTTTTCCTTTAGTATCATATACATTTACTCTAAAAACAAGGGTATCATATTCATTTGTTACAATATTGAGATTTAAATCTTTTATATAGGTTTCCTTATTCTTAATCTTTATTTTATAACCTACTTCGTTACCTAAAATATTCGAACTAAATCCCGCAGTAATATTTTTGGATGTTGTTTTATTTCCTAAAATTTTTGATTTTAGCTTGGATTTATTAATTACAACTTCATCGATTAAGGCAGCCTCAGGTTCCATCTTTATTGTAGGCATCCCTTCAATGACTTTTCTAAATTCTACTACTGAATAATTTATAGTTTTATAACCGATCATAGAAATTCTCAATGCACAAGTATCTAATTTGGGAGATAATAGTATTTCAAAATTTCATCTTTTATCTGAAACCGTTCCTGCATTTTTTACTCACAATTCCAATATTGACATATTCAAGAGGATTATTATTATCACTATCTGCTAAAGTCGCTTTGAATGTACTTTGACCAGAAAGTAGAGAGACATTGAACAGCAAAAAAATAATTAGTATGCGCATTTTTTTCTTTTGAAACGAAGTAATAAAACCTTCGTCCCAAATATTATTGGATTTAGGATTAATATGACATTTTATATAATGATTTAAAATTTGATTTAAAATTTCTTTATAGGGGTTAAACACAAAAAACATGCATATAAAAGTCTAGGCCCCCTATTTTTAAGGGGCTTACATTGCATTATTAGTATTTTCTCCTATCTTTGCCCCATCAATTCACACAAAAGAATAAATTAATGCCAACTTTAAGATTTAATGCCATTCAAGAAAGCAATACTCGCGAGCCTGTGCTTGTTGAGGATATTAGCGATAAGCGCTCTGATATTTATTGTAAGAAAGTTTTCACAAAAGAAAACTTAATGCACTTTATGACAAAGGATGCCTACAAATCTTTAGAGCATGCAATCAATGGAGGTAAGAAAAAGATTACCAGAGACATTGCGGATCAAGTTGCCGCAGGAATGAAAGCTTGGTCATTGGAAAATGGAGCTACTCACTACACACATTGGTTTCAACCATTAACTGGTTCTACAGCAGAGAAGCATGATGCCTTTTTTGAACCAATTAGTTTGGATAGAGCGATTGAAAAATTTGGTGCTGCTCAATTGGTCCAACAAGAGCCAGATGCATCTAGTTTTCCAAATGGAGGATTGAGGAATACTTTTGAAGCGAGAGGATATACAGCTTGGGATCCAAGTTCACCTGCATTCATAATGGGATCTACACTTTGCATTCCGACTATCTTTGTCGCCTATACGGGAGAAGCATTAGATAATAAAACCCCTTTATTAAGAGCAATTACTTCTATTGATGATTCTGCAACTGCCGTTTGTCAATACTTTGATAAAAATGTAAAGAAAGTAATTACTACTTTAGGGTGGGAACAAGAATTCTTCTTGGTGGATTCAGCTTTAGCATCAGCAAGACCAGATTTAACTTTAGCAGGGCGCACTTTAATTGGACATTCTTCCGCTAAGGGACAGCAATTGGATGATCATTACTTTGGATCGATTCCATTAAGAGCAATGGATTATTTGAGAGACTTAGAAATCGAGTGCATTCAATTAGGAATTCCAATTAAGACAAGACATAATGAGGTTGCGCCCAATCAGTTTGAAATTGCACCTCTTTTTGAAGAAGCAAATTTAGCGGTAGACCACAATTCTTTGTTAATGGATATAATGGCAAAGGTTGCTGAACGACACCATTTAAAGGTACTATTCCACGAGAAGCCTTTTGCAGGAATTAATGGTTCTGGAAAACATAATAACTGGTCATTAGCAACAGACACTGGTGTAAATTTATTAGCTCCTGGCAAGACGCCAATGAGCAATTTACAATTCCTTACTTTCTTTATTAATACAATAATGGCTGTTCACGAGCATGCTGATTTACTAAGAGCTGCCATAGCAAGTGCTGGAAATGATCATAGATTAGGTGCTAATGAAGCACCACCAGCTATTGTGTCAGTATTCATTGGAGAACAGTTAACAAAAGCATTGGATGAATTAGAAAATGTATCTAAAGGTAAATTGTCACCAGAAGAAAAGACCCAACTTAAATTAAATGTAGTAGGCAAAATTCCTTACGTATTATTAGATAATACAGATAGAAATAGAACATCTCCATTTGCCTTTACAGGAAATAAATTTGAATTCAGAGCAGTAGGATCAGCAGCCAATTGTGCTGTTCCAATGACTGTCTTAAACACTATAGTTTCTGAGCAATTGAGAAAATTCAAAATTGAAGTAGATCAATTGATCAAGAAAAAGGATATGAAAAAAGATGATGCCATCTTTAATGTATTGAGAGAGTACATTAAGAAATCAAAGAAAATTAGATTTGAAGGAGATGGTTATGGAGATGCTTGGGTAAAAGAAGCTAAGAAAAGAGGCTTGAGTAATTTAAAAACTACTCCAGTTGCTTTAAAAGCAAAAGTAAGTAAGCAGGCGATCAAATTATATGCTGACCATGGTGTAATGAATGAAATGGAAATTGAGGCTAGATATGAAATCGAGTTAGAGGAATATACAAAGCGAGTACAAATTGAAGGAAGAGTAATTGGTGATTTAGCTACTAATTATATCTTACCAGCAGCTTTAACTTATCAAAATCAATTGATCCAAAATGTAACTGGCCTAAAAACTATTTATGGAAATGCTTACAAGAAACATGGAGCAGCAACTATCGCAATGATTGAAAAAATCAGTACGCATATTAATGCGGTAAGTGCTAATGTTGAAAAAATGATTGACGCAAGAAAAAAAGCGAATGCTTTGAAATCAATGGAGAAACAAGCATTTGCCTACTGTAACAAAGTAAAACCATTATTTGATGACATTCGTTACCATTGTGATAAATTGGAAATGATGGTGGATGATGAGTTATGGCAATTGCCGAAGTATAGGGAGTTGCTTTTTACTAAGTAAGGAAAAAATAAGTGTTTTGAAAAAGCCAGTGAAAAAATCGCTGGCTTTTTTTAATGCGGCTCACAATGTGCCGATGAAACGCAATACGCCGATGGCGTGCAATGCGGCGGAGCCGCGCAATTGAATTTTGTTCCGAAGCTCGCCGCGGCGGGCGACATATTAATAACCATTGACCGAACACCACCCCAATACCGCTCCCAGAAGGCGAGCCAATAAGGTTGTGAGTGAGAATCAGAAGAGCATCAAAATTTAAACGTATATTTAAAACACTTTATGGTATCCAAAATAAATAAATTCTTAACTCTATCTGATTTAGATAACACATTACAAAAACAATATAGATCTGCAATAGAAGCTGCCTTCCCACCTATTACTCAACATTCAAAAATCATCCAAACGTATTGGGATAGCATAGAGAAAAACTTTCCAGAAACGCAATTGTTTTTAGTTGATCCAAATCATCAACTGATAGGATTCTTTAATACCATTCCTTTTTATTGGGATAGTCCTTTGGTGGATTTACCAGATGAAGGTTGGGATTGGATGGTCAAAAAAGGAATTCAGGATTTTGAAACCAATCAACAACCAAATGCTCTAGGTGGACTTCAAGTTATTATCACAAATGCTTTTCTTGGCCAAGGTTTTAGTAAAATCATCATTGCTGAAGGGAAAAAAAGACTTCCCAACTTTGGTTTAAGCCAACTGATAATTCCAATTCGACCTACTTTCAAAAATATGTTTCCTAAAATGGAAATGAAAGAATACATGCGATTTAAAAAAGACGGAAAGATATTTGATCCGTGGATAAGGACGCATTTAAAAGGAGGCGCGGAGATTATTAAAGTGTGTGGGAATTCAATGAACGTAAAAGGGGATCTTGATTTTTGGGAAAAGCTTATTGGTCAAAAACTTACTACTTCTGGAATGTATCAAGTTGATGGTGCATTGAATCTAGTTCAAATTAATGTGGAAAAACAGACCGGTGAATATCGTGAGGATAATATTTGGATTTATTATCCTGATTTTTAAAATACCTTTAAGATCAATCCTTTGATCTTAAAATATTCTTCTGTCTAAACATATTATAGAGGAATCTAGTGAATTTTAATTATCTCATCTCTACTCTGCTAATTCCATCCACTCCATTTCCTTCTCCTCTATTTTATCTTTAATTTGATCTAACTCTTTCGATAACTTTTGTATTTCATCTAATGGCAAACTTGCTTCCAAAAATTTTTCTTGGATTACTGTTTTGCGTTTCTCCAATTTTTCAATGTCCTTTTCAATGCGTTTTATTTTCTTACGATCCTCATAAGATAAGCCCTCCCCTTCTTGAACTTGAGTTTGTTTCTTCGCCTTCTTATTTTCATTCTGCAATTTATTCTTCGCCCTTTGCTTCAACTTTGCCTCTTCTCGATAATCACTGTAACGACCATTAAAATCTTTTATCTTTCCTTCTCCTTCAAAAATGAAAAGATGATCCGCTAATTTATCCATCATGAATCTATCATGCGATACAATTAGAACACAACCTGGGAAGTCAACTAAAAATTCTTCTAAGATATTTAAGGTTAAGATGTCTAAATCATTGGTAGGCTCATCAAGAATCAGAAAATTAGGATTCTTCATTAAGATGGTCAGTAAATAAAGTCTTCTTTTCTCACCACCGCTCAATTTGGAAACGTAGACCTGCTGATGTGGTCGATTAAACATGAACCTTTCTAACAACTGCTCAGCGGTTAACTTATGTCCTTTTTTCATTGGGATAAAATCCGCAATGTCTCTGATCACATCAATCACTCTTCGGTCTTGATCTAATTGCATTCCGCTTTGGGTAAAGTATCCAAAGACAATAGTATCTCCAACAACAATTTTCCCACTATCCGGCCTCATCTCTTTTGTTAGGATTTTTAAGAACGTAGTTTTACCAACTCCATTCTTTCCTACCACCCCAATTTTCTCAAACTTCTTAAACTTATAGGTGAAATTTTCGATGATTTTTAGATCGTCAAAAGATTTACTAATGTTATGCGCCTCTAAAATTTTCGAACCAAGTCGACTTGTGTCCAATTTAATATGAATATCCTCCTCATGCTTTTTACTCCCAACCACATCTTCTAATTTCCCAAAAGACTCAATTCTTGATTTTGCTTTTGTCCCTCTTGCCTTCGGCTGCCGCCTCATCCATTCCAATTCTTTGCTTAGCAATTTTTTATTCTTATCATGAACGATAGATTCATTTTGATGTCTTGCTTCCTTCTTTTCGAGATAATCAGAATAACCTCCTCGATATTGATAAAGGTTTCCATTTTCTAGCTCTACAATATGTGTACAAATTCTTTCTAAAAAATACCGATCGTGGGTAACAATAAATAAGGTGACATTTGGTCCAGTTAAAAATTGCTCTAACCATTCCACCATATCTAAATCCAAATGATTGGTAGGCTCATCGAGGATTAAGAAATCTGGTTCATCAATCAAAATTTTGGCAAGTGCTAATCTTTTCTTTTGGCCACCTGAAAGCTTATCTACTTTTTGCTCTAGATCTTTAATTTCAAATTTTGATAAAATCTCCTTTATTCTTGCTTCAATATCCCAAGCTTTGACATCGTCCATTTTAGCCATTGCTGCTTGCAATGCAGCGGCTTCTCCTTTAACGGTTGCGATTTCATATTCATTAACGGCTTGTATCTTGGGATTCTCTGAACGAAATATGTAAGACCAAGCGCTATCTCCTTCATCAAAAAATGGCTCTTGTCTTAGGTAAGCGACTTTAATCTGTTTACTTAATAAGAAAGTATATTGATCGCCATCGGGTTTTTCTAATCCTGCAATGGTATCCAATAAGGTAGTTTTACCTGTCCCATTTTTAGCAATCAAGGCAATTTTTTGCCCTTTATTAATGGATAAGGAAAGGTTATCGAAGAGTAATTTTTCTCCGTATCTTTTACTTATATTTTCTAGTGTAAGGAAATTCATTAGTTGGCAAAACTAGGGCTTTTTTTAAGAAAAAAAAATTAGAAATGATTCAGACTTAAGACCGCAGATTCAAGACTCAAGACTTTGAATTCTTTCGGAATTTAATGGATCGAATAAAAATTATAATTTACTAGCTTAAATAAAAAAAGGCTCCCCAATAATCTTGGAAAGCCTTTTGAAATTTTTTTAATCACTTATTAATTATTCTCAGAAATCATGTCATGCATGATGTTGATCGTTTCTTCTAAATAAACGTCTTTTTTAATATTCTCAATCCATGCAAGGTTTCTATCAATTTTTGAAGAATCAATTGCAATTTCCTCAAGATAAGTATTGATGTTACTTACCTTCAATCCTGGAATTTCTGTTTTTATATCTTTGTATTTTTTAGCTTCTGTCTCTCTCGCATCACTAAGTTTATCAAATGCGTCATAATTCAGAGGCATAGTTGTTTCTTTATCTAATGCTTCAAATCGTTTAGCATTTTCTACAATTTTATTAAAGACTTCATTTTTTGCAACCCTATCTTCACTTGCTTTTCTTAAACCAACTACGTTGGATTCGATTCTTACATTTTGCTCGTATTCTAATGGTTCAATTTTAGTCCATTCTAAAGGAAAATCAGTATCCTTTTCACCAGTTTTAACAAATTGGAAATTATCTGGTAAAATTATATCAGGGACTACTCCTCTTAATTGAGTGGAGCCTCCATTTATTCTATAGAACTTTTGCGTTGTTAATTTTAATTCACCTAAAGGTTTAAGTTCTTCTGCTCCTTGAATACCTCGATCTAAATCGAAAAATCTTTGGACGGTACCTTTACCATAGGTAGAAGTTGATCCTACAATTACTGCTCTTTTATAATCTTGTAAAGCTGCCGCTAATATTTCAGAAGCTGAAGCTGAATAACCATTAACCATTACAATTAAAGGTCCATCATAATTTATTGATGGATCTGTGTCTTTTAATGGATAGGGCTTTCTTCCTCTAGATTTAGCTTGAACGATAGGTCCAGCCTTTATAAAGAATCCTGACATGTCCACTACATCTTTAAAACTTCCACCACCATTATTTCTTAAATCTAGAATAATTCCATTTACATTTTGAGCTTTTAAGCTTTCTAATTCTTTCGCAACGTCAGTAGCACTTGATCTTCCATTCTTATCCCCAAAATCTGCATAGAAAGATGGCAAGTATAGGTAGCCAATGTTTCCATAATCATCTCCTTGGTTTAAAACTAAGGAAACGGCTTTTCCGTCATCAGTTACTACTTTATCTCTAGTAATTTTAATAATCTCTTTAATACCACCCGTTTTTCTTACTTTCAAGTAGACGTTTGTTCCTTTTTTTCCTCTAATGAATGTTACTACTTTATCAATTCTCATTCCTGAAATATCTACTGGATCTTCCCCTTCTTGAGCAACAGAAAGAATTACATCATCTTCTGCTAGTTGTTTTCCTTTCCAGGCCGGTCCACCAGGAATGATTTGAACAATTTTAGTAAAATCCCCATCAGTTTGTAACCTTGCACCAATACCTTCAAAATGCCCTGCCATTCTCATATCAAAATCCTCTTTCTCTTTGGGATTGAAATAATCTGTATGCGGATCGAAAACATGGGTAAAGGTATTTACATAAACTTCAAAACGATCTTCTCTTTCTAATTTATCCATATTCTTAAACCACTCGCTGAATACTTCTCTTACTTTATCTCTTGCCTCTACTTCTAATTCAGCCATTGATTTCTTTTCCTCTATTTCTTCATCTTCTTCTTGGTCTTCCATTTTATCATTCAGACGAACCAATATTTCGTACTTAAAAATCTTAGTCCACAATTCTTTTAATTCAGCGTCTGAATTTACAAATGATCTTTTTTCACCATCTACTTCAAATTGATCATCCATTGTAAAATCATAAGGCTTTGCTAAAAGCTCTTCGTAAAATGATTCTACCTTATCGATTCCTGCATTCAACAAATCAATTGAAAGATTAAAAAACTCAAAGCTTTTATTGTTTATTTCATCATCAATTTGCAATTTATATGGTTCTAACTTGGCCACATCTTGGGAGGTTAAGAACCGTTTACTATTGTCAATTCTCTTCAAATAAGTGGTATATATTTTTTGAGAAAGATCATCATTTATCTCTTGCGGATGAAAATGCATTTCATCTAAAAAGCTAGAAACCGCAAATATAATTGCCTCTTCTTTTTCCTCTGAATTAAACTTTGGCTTAGTTGCGCTAAACCAGACAACGCCAAGGATTACGAGAATGGCAAGAATTGAACCTCTAAATTTCATAAATCACATTTTAATTTTAATTTGGTCAATTGATTAGTTGGGACCTTAAATATACATATTTAGACCTTGAAATGCAGTTTAAGTTGCGTATAAAAATCAATTTAACGTATTAATAACAAAATTTTGTTCACATATGTTTTAGGTCGCTTTGCCTCCAGATGTTGATTACTTGATTTCTGACTTTTAGGTTATTTTAGTGTTTTTGCTATTGTAAACTCCTATTTGAGGGTAGATAATGGGTGATTTTGGGTGAATCCGGTTTTTTGCGAATGCGTGAATGATTCTGGAATGCTTGATTGGATAAATGGATATGTGAATGCAATGCCTGCTTGAATGAATAATAGATTGAATAATAGAATGAATATTGTCATCCTGAGCCGGTAAAATAGAAAATCCATTTAAAATTAATGTAATTACAAGTAAAATATTTACCGTAGGGGCGCGATACATCGCACACACTCCCGTCAAATTAGAACTTGTGTCCAAGACCTCTTGGCAACCACAAAAAAACGCCTTATTTTGAAATTCAAAATGAGGCGTTTATAGATTTTAAATATCTTGTTTCTACAAGAATGGCGCAATCACCAATGCAACTACTGACATTAATTTCAATAGAATATTTAATGAAGGACCTGAAGTATCTTTAAATGGATCTCCTACCGTATCACCAACAACAGTTGCTTTGTGCGGCTCTGATCCTTTATAATATGCTTTGCCATTAATGGTAACGCCTTCTTCGAACATTTTCTTAGCATTATCCCAAGCACCTCCGGCATTAGATTGGAAGATTGCCATCAGCACACCACATACGGTTACTCCTGCTAATAATCCACCTAACATTTCTGGTCCCATATCAGAACCAAATAATTTAGGTCCAAATCCAATAAGTACTGGTGATAATACTGCAATCATTCCAGGTAATATCATTTCACGAAGAGATGCTTTTGTTGAAATGTCTACACATTTATCATACTCTGCTTTACCATCAGCTGCATCGAAAGTTGCTTTATCTGCACTCGACCATTTATCCATTTCAACACCGTCATTTTTCTTCATGACTGCTAATGCTTTATTCAATTCTGGGATATCTTTAAACTGTCTTCTTACTTCTGTAATCATATCCATCGCCGCTTTACCTACTGCGTTCATTGACAATGCAGAGAATAAAAATGGAAGCATTCCTCCTAACAATAAACCAGCCATTACTACTGGGTTTGCAATGTTAATTTGAGTAATACCCGCTGTTGCCATGAATGCTGCGAATAATGCCAATGCTGTTAGTGCTGCAGAACCAATTGCAAAACCTTTACCAATTGCTGCTGTCGTATTTCCTACTGCATCTAATTTATCTGTTCTTTGTCTTACTTCTTTTGGAAGATCAGCCATTTCTGCAATACCACCGGCATTATCTGAAACTGGTCCGTATGCATCAACCGCTAATTGAATACCTGTATTTGATAACATTCCAACTGCTGCAATTGCAATACCATACAAACCTGCAAAATGGTGTGCACCGACAATTGCTATCGCTAAAACGATAATTGGTAATGCAGTTGATTGCATTCCCACGCCTAAACCTGCGATTATATTAGTTGCGGCTCCAGTTATAGATTGATCTACAATTGATTGAACTGGTTTGGTACCCGTACCTGTATAAAATTCAGTAATGATTCCAATTAATAATCCAGCAGCTAAACCGAACAATACTGCCCAAAATACTCCTAACGAACTAAACTCAACTCCACCCACTGACCAAATTGGAGGAAGCATAAATTTTACAATAAAAAAAGTAGCTACTAGCATTAATCCAGCAGATATAAATTCTCCCCTATTTAATGCTTTTTGAGGATCTCCACCTTCTCCTACTTTTACGAAAAAGGTACCTATAATTGAAGTAAGGATTCCTACTGCTGCTAAAACTAATGGTAATAGCACTGCATTCATTCCACCAAAATCATTATCGCTCATATATCCAGCAGTTCCTATAAATGTTGCTCCAAGTACCATTGTTCCAATAATAGAACCTACATAAGATTCAAATAAATCAGCTCCCATCCCTGCAACATCTCCTACGTTATCTCCAACATTATCTGCAATAGTTGCAGGATTTAATGGATGATCTTCAGGAATGCCTGCCTCTACTTTTCCTACTAAATCGGCTCCTACATCGGCAGCTTTAGTATAGATACCACCACCTACTCTTGCAAATAATGCAATGGAAGATGCTCCAAAGGAAAATCCAGTTAGTATAGTAATAACTCTTGTTACTTCATCCATAGAAGCTACGCCAAACATTTTTGAATAAACAAGGAATAATACACCTAGTCCTAAAACACCAAGACCAACAACACCTAAACCCATTACTGCACCACCTGCAAAAGCAACTTCCAAAGCTCTTCCTAGAGATGTTCGTGCTGCATTTGTCGTTCTGACGTTTGCTTTTGTAGCTACTTTCATTCCTAAAAATCCTGCTAAAGCAGAACATATTGCACCTAAAATAAATGAACCGGCAACTAATGGTGAGGAGGTATCAGAATTTCCACTCCATCCTAATACAATGGCCACCACAAATACAAAAATGGCGAGTACCTTATATTCAGCTTTTAAGAAAGCCATGGCGCCATCAGATATATTTTTGGCAATTCTTGCCATCTTTTCTGTTCCTACCTCTTGCTTTGTAACCCAAGCGGATTTCCAAAAGGTAAATAGTAATGCAATCACTCCAAAAAATGGTATTGCATAGATTAAATTTTGACCCATATTCGTTTTGTTTGAATTTTATAATTGTTAATTGGTTCTCAAATCTTTCAAAAGAACGCGCTAAAGTACAGTTAATTTTTATTTTGACAAACTGTCAAAAGACAAGTTTTTTGTTTAGAAAGTTAATTTTAACTATGTATTTGTAGCAAATTCTATCGGATTTCGGATTTTATTCTAATTCTTGGGTAGAAACAACTATTAAATCTAGCTTTGGAAGCTCAGATTGGAAAAAATTATAATCATCTATTATTCTTCAATCCAGACTACTTTATCTTCTATAGGAGATTTTCTATCAGATTTGATCTCTATTTCTTCCCATTTCCCCATATAGAGCAAGCCCAAACATCGTTCGCCCTCATTTAATTCAAAAAACGATTCCCCTTTTATCGCAGCATCAGGCGAACTCCAATAGGCGCCTATTCCATTGGCGGTACACATTAACCACATATTCTGGACGGCACTACTTACTGCTGCAATTTCTTCCCATTCAGGTAAAATACCTTCTAGGTTTCTTTGCATGCAAATGGCTATAACACAATCACTTCGTAAAGGCTTGCCTTTTGTTTTTTCATACTTTCTTTCGGAAAAGTTTTCATTAAGAGTATGTTTTTTATAATAATTGGATAAGTAAATGGACAACCTTTTTAAAGCATCTTTCCTGTATACTTTGAATCTCCATGGTTCTGTTTTTTTATGATTGGGAGCCCAATTGGCTGCTCCTAAAATTTCCCAAATCAGATTATCCGAAATGGGTTCATTATTATACATATTTGGAAAAATTGACCGTCTTTTACTAATTAAGTCACTTAAAGCTTTAGGATTTAACATCATATTTAGGTGATTTTTAAAATATTTTTTAGATTAGTCTAAATTTTTAAAATATTGTTCCTAAATTTACAAAATGAATTCTATAACTGAAGAAAATTACTTAAAAGCAATATTTAAAATTATAGAAAAAGAAAATAAAGCTGCGAGTACCAATGCTATTTCTAAAGAGATGCAAACTTCTGCCGCCTCTGTCACAGATATGATGCAAAAGTTAGCTGCTAAGGAATTAATCAACTATCGGAAATATAAGGGCGCTAGTTTAAGTCTGGAAGGAAATAAATTAGCCACTCAATTAGTCAGAAGGCATCGTCTTTGGGAAGTTTTTTTGGTGGAGCAATTAAAATTTAAATGGGATGAGGTTCATGAATTAGCTGAAGAATTAGAACATATCAATTCTATAGAATTAACCAATCGCTTAGAGGCATTTTTAGGTTATCCTAAGTTTGACCCACATGGTGATCCGATTCCAAATGTGGATGGAAAATTTACCATTCGAAGTCAGTTCCCTTTATCCAAAATAAAAAAAGGTGATCAATGCACGGTGGTGGGAGTTCGAGAGCATAGTCCTTCCTTTTTGAAATTCTTGGATGAGCTCCAAATTAACTTAGGGACTGAAATAAAAATTTTAGAAATTTATGAATTTGAAAATTCAATAAAAGTAAAGATCGATAATGATCAAGAAAATGTATTATCTAATGCAGTTTCACAGAACATTTTTGTAAAAGAAATTCATGGTTAAACATCTAATACTATATAGCTTAATTTTGTTTTTGAGTGGGAATGTTTATGCTCAAGAAAAGAAAAACTTATTAGCCACCGCTTCTATGTTCAAAGATATGGCTGAAGCCATAGTTGGTGACCGACTAAATGTCGAGACTATCGTTCCCATTGGTTCTGATCCACATCTCCATGAACCTACACCAAGAGATGCAAGATTAGTAGTAGATGCTAATTTAATTTTAATGAACGGCTTAACTTTTGAAGGTTGGCTTAATGAATTGGTTGAGAATTCTGGAACCAAAGCAAAATCCATTTTAATCACAACAGGTGTGAATGCTATTGCTAGTGAGGACTATAAAAATTCATTTGATCCTCATGCTTGGATGGATGCAAAAAATGGCTTGGTCTATATCAAGAATATTTATGATGCCGTGATTCAATTAGCGCCAGAATATAAGGATGAGTTTACCTTCAACTACAATGCTTATAAAAAAGATTTAGAAGATTTGGATAGCTACATTAAAAAAGAAATTGAAAAAATACCAGCAAAACAGAGGGTCTTAATTACTTCGCACGATGCTTTTCAATATTATGGCAGAGCTTATGGCATTCAATTAGAATCTATAATAGGTGTATCTACAGAGGCTCAAGCACAAACGTCTGATATTATTAGATTAAATAAGATAATTAGGGAAAGTCAAGTTCCTGCAGTTTTTATTGAGAGTACGATAAATCCAAAATTATTAGAACAATTAGCTGAGGATAATGACATTAAGATTGGTGGTAAATTATTTGCGGATTCTTTGAATGATCAAGGCAAGGAAGCAGATACATACATAGATATGCTCAAATATAATACCGATGTTATTGTAGCTGCTTTGAGTCAATTGAAAAAGGACAATGAAAAAAAAGAAACGGAATCTGGTGGTGGTCATTCATTAATTTTATATCTAGTCATTGGAGCTATTCTTGTAGGAGGTTTTTTAATTTTAATGAAAAGTATTAATAAAAACGCTGAGTAATGTATCCAATTGAAATCAATGGTCTTTCTGTTTCGTATGATCGTAAAAGAGTATTAACCAATATCTTTTTGAATGTTGAACGAGGAAATGTTTATGGAGTGATCGGACCAAACGGAGCTGGAAAATCAACTTTATTTAAAGCAGTGCTTGGTTTATTGGATGTCAATTCTGGAACTATTAAAGTTAATGGAGGTGATGTTGAAAATCAAAGAAAAAAATTAGCTTATGTCCCACAAAGAGATGATGTAGATTGGAGTTTTCCAGCAACCGTTTTGGACATTGTGATGATGGGCAGATTTCCACATAAGAAGTTATTTTCTTCAATGAGTAGTAATGATAAAGCCATTGCACAAAAAGCATTGGCAGATCTTGGTATTGAGCATTTAAAAAATCGACAAATTGGTCAATTATCGGGAGGACAACAGCAGCGCGTTTTTATTGCAAGGGCACTTTGCCAAGAAGCAGAAATTTTTCTTTTGGATGAGCCTTTTGTTGGGGTAGATATTACTACTGAGGAAAAGATTATTTTTATCCTTAAAAAATTAGCAGCTGAAGGAAAGACACTTTTGGTGGTCCATCATGACTTGTCAACCGTATCAGAATATTTTGATAAAGTTATTTTAATTAATCAACGATTAATTGCCGCGGGCGATACTGAAACCACCTTTAACCAAACCAATATTACGGCAACTTATAGTGCACAATTGTCGATTTTACAGAAAACAGGTTTGATCGAATAGATATTTTTACGTGCGGTGTTTTGTGTATAGTGTGTAATATGTAATGTTTTAGATTGAGCTAAGTATTTAAATTATCCTCAGTAACTTCTTTTTCAAAAACCAATTCAACTTCTTTTACACCCATAACCAACAGGAATATTAGGTAATGCTTCTTTTACATTTAAAATATAAGCTAGCAGTTCATCTTCCGACAAATCGTTTCGATACATAGCCTCATTCCCGACTGCAGCGATAGTAATACAACCTTCATTGGCCAATTGAATCATTCCTTTAATTTCCTTTTCATTTAATGCTTTATCATCCCCTAGCCAAGCGCCAACCAAAGATTCCATTCCTAAATTCTGCAGCAACGCGTGGAATATGCTCATTACCTTCAATGCAAGAAAATGACCGAACAGGATTTGTATAAGGTTTAATAATTTCCATTCTTCTGCGCACTTGTGCTTCGCGAATTACATCGCCTGGGTTTCAATTTCCTATCATTGCGATTAAGATCATTTCCAATCCATGCCCCAACCATTGTTTTCAATTCTTTTTTCATGGGCAACTTTTACAATAAATTGATTCCCATCTGTACATGAAAAAGAACGTACCCATTTGACATAAGGTGAAATCACATCCATCTTTCTTCGAATTTGCTGCTCTGATAATTGATCTCCAATATTTTGTCCCTCGAGGTAAGGACTAAAACACACTCCATCCAAACCATTATTTAAAGAATAGCAAAGATGTCTTTTAATTCAGTCTTTGATTTATTTTTAAAATCAACATCAGAGGATAATTTTTGAATTGTATGAAGGCAGCAAGACTAGCTAATTACCTGCTTGATAGTGAGAAGCCATTCCTTTTTCAGATGCTTTTCTTCGGTCTAATTTAGCTCTTATTTCATTCGCACGTTCTTCTGAAATATCATAATCACGCATTACAAATATGGCCAAAACAGTTCCTGCTAAAGGAAAGAAGCAAAAGAACGCATGTAAACCATCAACAGCTCCTTGCTGATCTACCGTTGCTAAATCCGAATTAAAACCAACAATGGCAATAATAACTCCACTTAGTAGTCCTGCGATTGCGAATCCGACTTTTACCATCCACCAATAAATAGCTCCAAAAATACCTTCTCTTCTAAGGCCGGTGTTGAGCTCATCAACATCCAAAATATCAGCAGTCATCGACATCATAATGGTAAAAAGACTTCCAATTCCAAAAGAAAAAAACGGCAGTGCAAAGATGTACAACCACGGCTTACCTGGTACAAATAAAAAATAGAGCATAATATAGCCAACTATCGAGATGCATTGGGATACAGTAAAAGCTTTTTTCTTACCCCACCATTCTGACATTTTTGTTACGATTGGAATTACAATAAATGTTGTTCCTAAGGCTCCTAAGCATCCAAATAATACCACCCAAATTCCTGTAGCTGCGGCATCACCATTAAATAATTTGTAAACAATTACAAAAAATGTAAGTGCCGCAACCGTATTGAAGGCATTGAAAATTAAAAAGGTTGCTATACATATTTTCCGAAATGCCTTTATCTTGAATGCCTCTATGAAGCCATTTAGGATTTTCTTTAAACTACCGCTAATATTTGAAAGATTCATTGGTTCATAATCCTTATCTAAAGTGGATTCACTTTTAATGAAAATTGCCGGTACCATTGCACAAATAGCGCAAGGAATGCCAACCCAAAATGCTAATTGCCTTGTCGCAACTTCCGCTGATGGGAACCATTCCGGGTCATACATAATGACCCAAAACCAGGGAGCTATTACCCAAGCCCATTGTCCGATCCATTGAGCCACAGCCATGATATTTGTTCTCTCATGGAAATCATCACTCATCTCATATCCCATTGCAACGTAAGGAACACTAAAAAAGGTCAGTCCTAAATAAAAGACGATGGACCAAAGAAAGAAATACCAGAAGTTGTATTGAAGTGAATTATCTTTGTAGAGTTGCCACATGATAATAAAAGCAATCCCCATTATAACCGCACCTATAAATACGTATTGCCTCCGTCTACCCCATCTAGACTTGGTGTTATCTGAAATAAATCCCATGATAGGGTCAGTAATTGAGTCAAAGATCCTTGGAGCAAAGAAAATTAGTCCCCACATCCATCCTGGGAATCCTAAATCTTCTACTAGAACTACCATGAAAATTCCCAGAATTGCTGGAAACATTTGGTTAGCAAACATACCAATTCCAAAGGCAATTTTTTGACCCATGGAAACTTTTGATGGTGAAGAGGACATATTTATTTGTTTTCTAGTTAGATGATTATTGTTTGAATTGCTTTAGCGTTAATCGATAATTCAGTAGATTTTTCATTTAATGTCAATTGTATGGTATGTGCTTTTTCTCCTTCATTAAATAAAACAGTAACAATGCTTCCATCAGGATTCTCTTTACATCACCAACTAATGGAGCATAGGAATGATTACTAATTGAAAAATCACATGAATTCATGTGGGTTCTAGTCAATGAATATCTGGCGCCACTCTCTCCAAAATACGCTTCTATCACTTTTTCTCTATTTACCTTACTTAAACGGTTTAAAAAAGAAGCTAAGGCTTCAGTAAATGACCCTCCAAAACCTGTAATGGTTTGAAATGTTTCATTTGGATTTAGCCTAATGTTTGTAGTAGGTTCTTCGTCAATAAATTCAGTAACAGAAGTTGGTTGATTTCCAACTGCAGAAGTTTCAAATACTTCAACATTTAATTCTTTTTCTGAGTTACAAGCTCCTAGCATAAGTATACAAAATACGTAAAGCCTGTTGGTTATTATTGTTTCCATGACTTGAATATTTTATTCCATATTTACTTCTTAGTTTTTTGGGGTGGAAGTTTTACGGTCTTCATCAATTCAGATAAATCTCCTCCAAATGTTTTTTCAATTTTTTTGCCATTTCTTGTTAAACCTTTGAATACTCCTTTGTCTACTCTATCCCAAAGGGCATACTTTGCTTTTCCATCAATTGTAAATAAACCAAAATGATTTTCTGAACCACCAGGATTAGCTGCATCTTTCCAAATCTCATCAAAAGCTTCAAAGTAAAAACATGAAATTTTACTTTTATTGGTCCAATCTCTCATCAATTGATGATAACGCCCTTCCTTGTATTCATCTGTTGCTTTTGAACCATTGTCTCCATAATGTCCATTAGAAAAACTAGCCCAACCAGTTTCACCAATATGGACTGGTTTTTCTTCATTAAGACTTTTCACGTACTGAACTGTTGCATTATATTGCGTCTGTGCATATTCTAAAGCCCTTTCCATTGCTTTCTCTATCTTCTCTTCCTTTGGAAGCTCTGCTTCTTGAGTTTCAATACCCCAATATGCAGGATTATAATGGGAGTCATGCATCGGATAAGTATGGAGAGAAATATAGTCTACTGCTTTAATTAAATTTTCTAAATCTTTTACATGATACAATGAATCTCCTCCACCCCAAGCCGCAAAATTATCAGAGCTTGTGATCCAAAGATCTTTTGTCAATTCTCCTTTTGCTTTTAGGTCTTGCAAATGATTGACCCATTTTAAAATAACGGCTGGTTGCACATAATAACTCCTTGCCCATTTTACCATTGCTTCATTTCCGACAGCAATTACTTTCACTATATCTGGATATCGCTTAGCTAATTCAACAGCTCTAGCTATTTCTGTAGTGTTGGCTTCTGCATCTTCTTCGTTATGCTTTGGCTCAGCAGTAAAGGCTCCTTTACAATTTATCCATGCACCTAACATAACGTACATTTCAAAATTTGGATTTGCTTCTTTTAATTCCTTAATTGCTGCTAGAATATTTGCTGCTTGTGCAAAGTGTGTATTGTAAGTACGAATGACTTTAATATCAATTGCGGCTAGTAATTTAAAATCTTGCTTTAACTCCTCTAGGCTAGGCTGAATATCTCTTGAAGCTTTTCTGTAACCTCCATAAGAAATCGCTTGGTAATTGGGGTTTCCTAAAATTTGTGATGCAGTAAGTGAAGTTTTAATTGTTGTCTTCGAATTCTGGGAACGCTCATTGTTACAAGAAATTAAAAGTATAAAAACAAAGAAAATAAATTTACATGTCCATTTCATTCCGTTTCCGAAAACCAAAGGCTTATTATATTTCTCCATTTTTATCAAGATTTTATTTTAAATAAGATTTACTAATTTCTACTTCTATCTGAATAACTTCACCATTTCTTTTAAATATATTTTCGCTCATTTCTTTTTCTAATTGCCAAGAATTGAGATTAATCACTTGATCATCTTTTTTCAAAATTGACAATCTATTCTGGTTTGACATTTTGTAAATTACAGGTACTTGGCAATAGGTGAAACAAAGGCTATTAGCCTTAAGTGTAATTACTTTTTCATTTGAAAGCACATCAATGTACTTAAATACATTCTTCTCTTTTAAGAATTCTTCTTTTCTGAGTAATTGGGGATTGAATTCGAGTTTAGCATCATTTATTTCTACCCCTAATTCGCCAAATCTACTCAATATATCTTCTTTAACCTGTCCCGTCATCCCAGGTTGCTGTGCTCCTTTACCTGCTGGTGTATGGGAATATGGATCCGTTGGAAAAGCACCATATAAACTAGGCGACTTATGACAACCAATACCTTCATTAATCTCATAATAATGTTCCAAAAGTTTACCAAGTATTACAGGATCAGCCTTTTCTTCTGCTGCAGCCAAACAACATTCTAGTGTTGCTAATTGTAATTTTGAAACCATATGCCAATAAATGGAACCTAGACCTTCGTATCCAAAAAATGTTCCTGAACGACCTGTAAAGGATTTGTGCTCAAATATTTGTTCATATAAATTCAAGAAGAAACCTGTTTCTTTTTCAACAAGCACTCCATATGTTTTATCATCCAAAACTTCCAATGCAGCTTTAAGATGTTTTGCATTTTTAAAACTTGCATTAAAATGAAAACCTCCAAAAACATCTTTTTCTACAATACTAATATCATTATTTGCCAACATTTTTTGAACTAGCTCCGAGTTTTCAAAAGTAGAATTTGAAATCGTATTTCGGTCTTGAAATTTTGGTAAATTTTTAATAGGGTATAAGAGGTAACTATATTGATCTTCTCTAAACAGCGCGCTCGACTTCAATCCATCTAGAATCGCTAATGCTTCAGCTGAATTCATTTCACCTGCACTCAATGCAGCCACTTGCCCTTCCAACATTTCACTCAAATAAGAAATAGAAACAGAATCATTGTCTTTAATGGTCATTAAATTATACGCGTGATAAAGCGAATCTTCACGCAAATTATTTTTAATAGTATGTGCTGCAAATTCAAGACCTAATTTTACAAATTGCTTCAGATCTTTTATTATCAATGCATCCTTATTCCCACTAAATTTTTTATTGTAAATTTTTGTTCTGAATTTGCTTCCTGCTCCTCCTAATTCATCTAACATTTTTTTCCTCTGGAAATCATCAAAGTTAAACTTCAAAAGATCTTGATTATTCTCAAAATTGGTTTTGACTGCATTAAAGTATTCTAATATTTCTGAAGAAATCTCAACCTCTTTTAATTCTATATCTTTTAAAATCTGATCAAGAAAGTTTAAGAATCGATTTAAATAATTCAAAGTAACCATTGAGACTCCATTACCGACTAAAGCGTTGTTGGCATCATTCCATTCCGGTCTTTGGGTATTCATCCAAATACCAGCCTCAGGAATAAAATTTGAAAACTTGGATAAGACAACTGCTAATATCTTCTCAATGAAATTGACCTGATAGATTTCTCCTTTGGCGTTTTGAAGCAATGCACCATCAACTCCAATTTTTTCTTTAAGTTCTATAATTTCTTCATGCAATTGATAATTAAAATCAATAGTATCTTTAGGGTTTTCTAAAATTTCTTGGTAGGTTCTAATTTGGTAAGGCACATTCGCGTATACAAATAGATTTTCTGTAAAATAGGTGCCTAGTTTTCCAGGGTTTAATTTCTCCGCAAATTCCAAAAACTTAAGCAAGTAAATCACTTGATGATCTCCCCAATAACCTATGTACGACCAAGGGTCATCTGGTTCTATAATTTCCCAGTCAAAGCCATCTTTAGTTACACGATATGGATTATAGCCTTCGAAAGTTGAAGCATTTAAAAATTTAAAAATCATACTTTCGATAAATTCAGGATAGGAATGTGCTAAAGCTTCCCAATTCTGAAATATATCTCTCCAGTTCCCTTCGTAATAAAGTATTTTACTGCCATCCTCGTTTTGTGTTTCTATCGAAAATCGATTCCAAGGCCTACTTGGATCTCCGTGTCTTCTACTAAATTTCAAAGGCAAATATTCAATTCCCAATCTTGCAAGGTGGGGATTCCCCACGCTTTCAATTTTTTCCTTCAATTGAAAGATTGAAAATTCTTCAGGCAAAGATTGCAACTCTTTCCCTAGCAAATTTTCTAAGGCTTTATTTGCATTAAACAGATAAGAAAGAAAGTCTTGTTTTTCAATTTGATAATTGTTATCAAATATTCCCCCACGCATAATGTTAAAAAGTACATTAGAATAATGACGCGCATCCCTGAAATCATCAGCTGTTCTTTGGAGACCATCTGCAGCTGCAATTAAATTTATCAATTTTGCGGTACCTTGATTTATATCATCTTGAATTTTCTTTTTTGTTATTGAGTCCTTTGCCAACCAACTAGATAATCGAATAACCTTCGAATGCGTTTGATTAACTTCAGCAACAATTAGCCAGTCTTTATGTGAATTTGGATCAAGGGTAATTTTCTTATTCACGAAAAAAGCTCCTTTCTCCGCTTTCACGTCTATTTCTCCATGAACCGCAATTCCCTTTCTGAAATTTGGAATTTGTTTTGAACATAACAAATGACTAGGATCATTTAAGCCTATAGACCAAGCTACATTAGCTTTCAAGGCTTCGCTAGGTTCTGCTTTATCAGAAATGATGGCGCTTAAGGCATAAATGCCAAGTCCTGTCGCTTCAATAAGTTCACTACGTTTATAGGCATCAACCAAATTACTTGATTGCGCTTGTAAATCTGTATTTACAGATGCAGGTAAAATATTTTGAATTCCATCTAAGATGTTAATTTCTACAGACTCCGCATTCCTATTTTCAAGTTTTGATTTTCTTACAAAACCAAATTTTTGACTGGAATTCCACTCATAGGAAAAAGTTAAATTCAAATCGTGATTAACTTCTTCAAATCGAAGCTTATTTCCAAAAAAATTTTTATACAGATTTCTTGAAAGTTGAAAATTTTCCTCCTCCCTTTCAGAAAAAGGCTCCCATTTTTTTAGTCCCGTTTTTGTTTGAACCAAAAAGATTGACTTACTTCCTGTAGAATCTGCAGACGCTGTAACTTTGTCATCCGTATAATATGGAAAAAGTGCAAACTCAGAATTTTTCCTTCCACAAGTCAATCCTCCATTACTTGATATGAACATCCAATGATCAGAATCACTAACTATACTCATAAAAAAAGGTCGCATAGAATTACTATCAGATATTCTGAAGTATATTTCATCATCTATCATTACCTGCTTTAATTCTGCAGATTTATTTTGTCTTACAGTTTTCTCCATCAATCTAAAATTGCTTCTTTTAATAAATAAATAAATTAGTTACTTGCTTTTAAAAGGTTTAAAAACTCAAGCCTTTTAAAAGCAAGCAATAATATCATAAAATATTAATTTATTCTAATCTTAAATCATCAATATAATAGGTCTCTTCCGAAACTGTTAATTCTCCATCTGTTCCTTCTGAATTATCTGGTTTTATAACAAATTGGTTGACACCAGTATTGTTAGTTGCCCCCCCGTAAATAGTACTTCAACATCTGTCCAGGTATTTGAATTTTCAATAGTTACATATACTAGAAGTGGATTTCCAGAACCAGGATTTTGTGGATCATTGTTTACTTCGAACTTAAAAAACAGCTCCTGCTTTGCTAGAATACAGTTTCAATGTACACTTCGCCAAGTGTATTAGCGGAAGCAAAAATACACTGAGCCAAATTATTTATAGTTACCTCTCCTCCAAAATCTGTAATTGGAATATCTAGAGAAACCCATTTTGGTGAAACATTAGTTGCGTTTGTACATTCAAACGCATTGACTTCTGCACCGTTCTCATGATTAGACCATTTTGGGTTTAAAACTTGTCCAGCTACAACATCATCTGTTTTCCAATAATCCATTTGGAAATGTGTGAAGGAAGTTGCATCAAAAGAATTTGGACTAAAGTCCACACCTAAGATCCGCCATTATCTCCAAAATTTACTTTTCTGATATTATCTCCGGCAGCCATCGTTTCTTCATTATCTGAAAGTCCTGGTTGGGGAAATAATGAACTTAAATATTATTCACTCAAACGAATTTCACCTCCTTGCTTTGCTTTTAAAACGGCTTTTTCTTCACGCGCTTTCAAAACTGCATCCGTTAGTTGAATGTTGTTAAAATATTCTTGAAGTGTTTCACCACTTTCTCCTTCTAAATAAGGATTAAATCTGTGTACTTCTTTTATTGCATAATAAACAGCACGTGGATATAAAGTATATAAACCTTTTTCATTGGTAGGTCCTTTAGCGCAAATGCCAAACCACTCTTCATTCATATTATTTTCTCCATCAAGAAAATCTCTAGCGTAACCGCCATTTGCCCAAGTAGCATTATTATCATGTATATCTGCATTTGCTCTATCGTCAAAGCCATATTTCCACCAACCATCACTAAATTGAAAGGTGAACCCGCCAATCGAATTGTTCGCTTTCCCGATTCCTGCTGCGTTTAAATATATTTCCCTCCAATTTTCTACCAAGTAATAGGCCTGAGCTTCCTGATCTTCTGCATTCTCAATGGCATTATATGCATCTGCTCCAAACTCTGTAAAAAGGATCGGCATATTCAATTTATTCTTAACCGTTTGGAACATATCCGTGAAAGAAGCACCTCGGTAGGCATTCACTCCATAGATATCAACATCTTTGCATTCTTCCGCAACGATATCAATAAATAATACATCTCCATTACATATAGCTACTGGATGGGCAGGATCAATTACTTTCATCATTTTTGATGCCTCATTCATAAGCTTATACATTGGACGACCTCGGTTTTCCCCTACCGCTTGTTTTTGATCTTCTTTATCTGGGAAATCTTCCGTTTCTGCTCCTGCCCAAAAGAGGCCATAGTTATTTTCATTCCCCAATAAATAAAGCAATATGCCTGGTGTATTTTTGTAATCAGTTGCCAAATTTTTTACTTCCGTTAAAAGAAAGGCCTGTGTTTTCTTATCGGAGTAATCTGTTACAGGAGTCCAGACACCGTTGAGTGTTAGTCCATAGCGACCGAATGAATGATTAAGCATTGTATAAATGCCATAATTTTCGTAGATATATTTGATCCATTTGGTAGGAACGCCTGTATACTGGCGAATGGTATTTACGCCCATATTTTTTAAAAGAGACATTTCCGAATCAAGGCCTGCTTTAATAACATCATCTGATTTTTTCCAAAAATTGGCATTTACCGTATTTGTCCCGATTGGAATGTAATCCCAATTCATGCCATTAACGATAAAATCCTTTCCATTGACTAACAGCTTTGAGCCGGTGGGACTATTCTCAATTTCAACTTTGTCACTTTGAGCAAAAGCGCTTATTGTTAAAAGTAGAAAGAAAAATCCGAGTAACTTTTTTTTCATTTTCACTAATTTTAATTCTAAAGGACTATCAACCTAAACTAGCTTCTTACAATTTTTCAAATTGTACACGATGAAGCAAATTTCTTTAGTATTAATTTAGGGTGTTCAAGTCAGAATCAAGGTTGCTTCCTTGTGAGCATCATAAGTACTAAATTTTTCTTAAAAGTAATGCTAAGTTACCCGAATGTAATGTTTTTATACTCGACATTTATTCATCATAGACCTCTCATATAAAAAATTAAATAATAGATTGCAAGACTGAAACTTCATAACTCATTGATTATTAAAGTCCATGGAGATTTCTTGGGCAGATTAAGAACTGAGTTTGCAGAGCTATCTCCTAACGAGCAAAGGCTTTGCGCATTTCTAAGACTAAATTTAAGCACTAAAGAAATTGCAAAACTAATGATAATCTCATCTCGCGGAGTTGAAATTGCTAGATATCGTTTACGCAAAAAGCTAGGTTTACAAAAAGGTCAAAACCTAACCAAATTCTTATTAGAATATTAAAAATAGTGATTCCTATTGAACCAACAATTTAGTAATACTTCTTCCTTTTTCACTTTGGATGTTTAAATAATACATTCCTTTAGCCCATCCTCGATTTTCAAGTGTGATATTATTTTCGAAGCTAGTTGTTCGATAATTTATTATTACTCTTCCCATTGCATCTATCAATTGAATTTGATGGGCATCATTACTTTCTTCTTTAATATTAATGTTTATCACTTGATCAACTGGATTTGGATAAACTTCTACATTCAATTCTTGAATAGATTCTTCATTAGAAGAAATAGTTCCACAAAAAATCGTTTCGAGGAAAGAAGAACTATTATTTAAAAAATTCGCCAAATTGGATGCATAAACGGCATCTGTATAGATGTCAGCATGTCCACCTCCTTCTACGGTTTCTAAAATATTTGGAATGTTTAAATCATCCGCACGAATCTTAAGATTTCCACTGCCGTTTAAGGAAACAATCATAATTGGAAAAATTCCCACTCTTATAGTAGCAATCCCAAAATTAAAAGGCACAACTTCATCTTCGGTTCCATGGTAAGAAGTAAAAGGAACTTCTCCTTCATCCATCCAGTCTGTTCTATACAATGCGCCTGAACCATTTATAACTCCATTTACTTCCGCAGAATAAGTTTGGTTTAATGAATCACCAGTATTCCCATCTAAGCCACCATTTGCAGCAATGATCGGCACTAAAAAATCTGGAATCACATCTGTAGAGTCTAAGTATGCAGTTTGCAAAGCAGTTATTGCTCCTGCGGAAACCCCTCCGACAAATATCATATCCGAATCAATTCTGTATGGGTTTCCATTGTCTGCAATTTTACGCATTTCCCTGATCGACCCTTTCATGTCTGAAATTGCTTTAAAAGCAATGTCCATAAAATCTGTTGAATCAGGAATATCCCCTAAGCCATTTACCTCTAATAATCTATAGTCGATGCTCGCAGCTACCATTCCTCTTTGAGCTAAACCCGTCGCAAATAATTCCATGTCTTCTCTTTGACCAGAGATAAATGCTCCTCCATAAGCTAAAATTACTAATGGCCTTTGCGATAAGGTATCTCCAAATGGCTGATAGATATCCATAAATAATTCTTGATTTTCACCACTAATATCTAAGTTTTCGCCATACTTAATGGTTTCCACTGAAATGGAATCAAAGACCGGAACAACATATCTAGTTCCGTCACAACCGCTTTGTGCAAAACTCAAATTTTGAATAAATAAAAAGGAAAGGAATAAGTAGAAATATTTCATGCGTTTGTATTTATTTGCAATGGTATAACTCAATGATAATTTTAATATCTAATCTAAATCGTAAGCATCTGCGAGATCTGGAATTTCTACATTTTCAATACCTCGCTCATTCAAATATGCTTTAAAACTCTTTTGTCTATCAATTTCTCCATGCACTAAGAAAAGTTTTTTCAATCTTGGTTTTTGATTTTCTATAAATTGATACATTTCTCCTCTATCGGCATGTGCTGAAAATGAATCCATGCTCTCAATTTCTGCCTTTACCATTTTCCATTCCCCAAAAACTTTAATGGATTCAATTCCATTTTTCAACATTCCTCCAGCCGTGTCAGGAGAACAATACCCCACCATTAAAAAAGTATTCTTTTCATGCTCGATAGAATTGAATAAATGGTGTCTAACTCGACCTGCATTCATCATTCCTGAAGAGCTTATTACTACACAAGGTTCTTGAGTTGCATTTAAAGCTTTAGATTCTTCTACACTTGCTATATATTTCAAATCATTAAATCCAAAAGGGTTATCGTCCATCAAGAGATAATCCCGCATAGTGGCATCATAACATTCTGGATGGGCCCCATAAATTTTAGTGGCATTTACTCCTAAAGGGCTATCAACAAATATTCCGACTTTTGGCAACTCGCCTGCAGTTTCCATTTTGTCCATCATGTAAACAATTTCCTGAGTTCTTCCTACACTAAATGCAGGAATGATCAGTTTACCTCCTTTATCTAAAGTACGTTGAATAACTTCTTTTAATTTATTCGTCTGTTCTGGCTTACTTTCATGGTCTTTGTCTCCGTAAGTTGATTCGCAAATTAAATAATCTACTTCAGGCATTGGTACTGGATCTTTGATAATTGGGCGATCTGGTCTTCCAATGTCTCCAGTAAAACCAACCATTATTTCTTTTCCATCTTCTTGAATTTTCAATGTAATGGAAGCTGAGCCCAAAATATGTCCCGTATCTCTAAATAAGACTTGAACATCTGGGCTAATTTTAAACCATCGTTCGTATTCATGACCCACAAATCCAGGCATTGCATTTAAAACGTCCTGCTCAACATAGAGTGGTGTCTTTAATTTTGCCTTGACGTCCTTTTTCTTCTTCTTTTTCTTCTTTAATAATTTCTTATTGTGCCATTCAGCATCTCTTTCTTGAATCTTAGCGCTGTCTAATAATAAGATATTACAAAGGCTTCTGGTCGCATGGGTGCAGTGAATTTCTCCACTGAAACCATCTTTTACTAATTTAGGAATTCTACCACAATGATCTATATGCGCATGAGAAAGTATCATGGCGTCTATTTGACCCGGTTTGTACAACCAAGTTGCGTTAAATTTATCCATTTCCTTGTCCCTGCCTTGATAAAGGCCACAATCAAGAACTATTTGGTATCCATTATTTAAGGTGATTAGGTGTGTACTCCCTGTAACAGCTTGAGCTGCGCCGCAAAATTGAATCTTCATGCACTATTTATTTAGATCCTCAAGATATAAAAAAAGCTAGTCCAAAAAAAGTCAATGCAGCTGTGCTGTGCAAAATGCCTTCGGCATGCAAAAAGGAGTCTGACGTCTTGATCCTCGTATCTTAAAACCTCTTCAGATCAAAACTTCCATAATTAATATTAACATCAATATTACTAGACGAGGCTTTATTTAGAAAATATCCTATCAATTCTTTTGCAGGTCCTTTTCCTTTACTGGTCATTAATTGGATTCCTGGGAAGCAATCGATATCTCCGTGATTAGATTTTGCATTAAGTTTAAAATCGGCATCGGAATCCATAACGAATTCAAAGTCGGCACTTTGACCATTTACTACAATGGTTTTAAAATCATCTGAAACTTCATTGAAAGATGCACCTCCATAGTTAAAGGTAAGATTACAAGCGTCATTAAGTTTTTCTACATTTAAATCTGTAAATTGAGTATTCATGGTTACATTATCTAAAAACTCAATATTGAAATTATCATATTTTCCAGAGTTGATGAAAACTCTTACATTATCAATATTGTAGGTACAATGTTTACTTTCTACTTCTAATCGTTCACAACTTTCAATATTAATAGTTGAATAAGCGGTGACAAGTATTAAACTTTCAGCCTCATTACAATTCATTTCGGCATGTTTGATATTACCAGTCATTGAATTTACATTTCTTAAAAAAGCTTTTCCGTGACCCAGAATAAGGCTGAGTTCTCTTTCATTATCATCTAACTGTAAATTCCCATATTTCAAATCAATATCTGTATTCCCTTCAACGCCATTAATAAAAGCATCACCGTGCTTATTGATTAAGTTTAAATTTCCTTCTTCCGGTAAATACACTTTATAATTGATAGAATATTCTAGGTTTTCACTTTTTGAGCCTATCCAATCATCCCACCATTTTTTATTTTTTTTTGCGATAAGTGTTTTGGCCTCTATATCTGCTTTATCTCCTTTGAAACTAATGGTAATTCTATTAAACATGTTATCAGCAGCGGATTCAGAATTGGCTAATACTTTTATAGTTACTTCAATACTAACCTCGCTTTTATCCCAACCAAAAATGTGAACTTCCCCATAACTATTGTTTATGCCAACATTTACATTATCATTTGCTGTATATACTTTTTGGACTTTTTTTATAAATTCTTTTTTACCAATGTTATTAGCATTAAGATTTATAAAGCAAAAGCAAAGCAAGACAAGTGTGTTAAATCTTAATAGTTTCATCCTTTAAATTTTTTGAAAGTTGACTTGATTGGACTTTTTCTAAGACTTTTTCAAGGATGGAAATTTTCGTTTCATAATTCTTGAGCATTGCATTAATGAGCGCCTCATTATTTTCATGTTCAGAACTCAATAATTCCACTTTTAATTCTTCGAATACGTCATCCAATTTTTTCAAGTCATGATTGACCTCTTCGTCATTTATATTATAACCTGCCAGTTGTGTTAATTTATTATCTATTTTTCCTTGATAGTAATGATTCATTTCATCGTACTGAGGAATTTGAGAACTGATTCCATTGGCATCTCCTTCATTTCCATTGTAAAAATATTGCCCTCCGATAAATGCGCCTGCAATTAATAAGAAACATGCAGCTGCAGCGAATCTGCTAATTTTAAAAATATAGGCCCTTCGCTGTTTCTTTTTATCTCCCTCAAATACTTTTTCTATTTCATTCCAGACTATTGGATTAACTTGAGCTGTGTTAAAGCCATCTTTATTATTGGTAACAAAAACTTCTAATGAATCTTGCTCCTCATTCTCCATTGAATTTTGGATACTAGACCAGAGATGCTCAGGTGTTTTGTTAATATCAAATGCAGCTCTATTTTCTTTTACAAATGATTCCAAATCATCCATTTCAGATTCAGTAGCATCTAGTGAAGCATTTATTTTATCCCATGCCTCAACGGGTGCTTGAGCTTGATCAAAAGCTGCTTTGTTATCGAGAATGAATTTTTCTAAAATATCAAATTCCATTTTATATTCTTGCCATTTAAATTAAAATTCGCCTCATACTGAGGATAATATTTCCTTCATTTTTTTCTTTGCTCTAGAGTATTGAGACTTTGAAGTTGCCTCACTAATTTCTAAAATACTCGCAATCTCTTTGTGATCATAGCCTTCTAATAAATATAGGGAAAAGACCACTCTGTATCCATCAGGTAAACGCATCAACGCATTATTTACATCCGATGTTTTCAATCCTCTACAACTATCTTCATGGTAATCGGGTAGGATTGATTTATGATTTACATTTTCTGTTAATTCCACAAAGCGCAACCTCCTTTTCTTTAGGAAATTGATACAATTGTTTATCATTATCCTTTTTATCCATGCTCCAATAGTGGAATCATATCTGAAGGATTCTAATTTTCTGAATACGGTGACAAATGAGTTTTGTAAAACATCTTCAGCATCCATATCATTTTTAAGCATTCGAAGACAGATGTTAAACATTGCATCAGAATACAGCCTATATAGCTTATATTGCGCTTGTCGATCATTTCGTTTACAAGCCTCTATTAAATCTTTATGTTGGGTTGTATCCAAATTATTTATTAAGGTTTGCTGGTCTGTAACTCGGGATTAAAGACAGCAAGCTTTCCTTTAGGTTGCAGGAAATTAATGAAAAATAGCTATTTATTTTTCTACTTCTCGCCCAAAAGGCTAGACCTCGTTGAATTGTGTATGAATCGGGCAAATTTGCTATTATACAATAATGTAAATAACTAGGAAATCAATAAAATTATTGTGGAATTTACAAGCTATTCCTCTTCAGATTGATCCTTATCTTGTAGCTTTTTATCTTCCACATTCTTATCTAAGAAAGTATTTAATTTATCAACGGGAAAGTTGCTGATTAACTCTCCAAACTCATTAACTTTCATATTGAATCCATCTAAGTCATCATGAACATTTGGTTCTCCTTTTTTTGATAATTTCTTAGGCATCTGATTTAATTTTAGTGTTCTAGCGCTTTTGTAGCAATTGCTTCTATGTCATCTAACCTTTTCAAAACAGTATCTTTTCCCAAAAGTTCCATCATCCCGAATAAATCTGGTCCTTTGGTAATACCTGAGAGTGCGATTCTTAGAATTGGAAAAATGGCTCCAAAACTTAAGCTATTTGCTTCCAAGTAAGATTTCACTGCATTGGAAATAGAAGCTGTATTCCAATCCGGTAATCCATCTAAATTATGTTTTATCGTCTTAAAGTGTTCTACGTTTTCTGTTTTAAATTTCTTCTTAAAGGTTTTAAAATCTATTTCTTCTAAATCGCCCACAAAGGATTTTCCTTTGGTGTAAAATTCAGGATAAACTTCTACTCTATCTTTCAATAATTGGGCCCATAAACTTGCTTTTTCGCTAGTTAATTCAACACCCTGTTCTTTCAGCATGTTTTGCACAATTTCAGCAAGTTCTTGCTCTGACTTTGCAGCAATGTATTGTTGATTATACCATTTTGCTTTATCAAAATCAAATCTTGCACCCGATTTATTTACCCGCTCAATAGTAAAAGCTTCCGCTAATTCTGATAAAGAAAAAATCTCTTGTTCTGTTCCTGGATTCCATCCTAAAAAGGCAAGAAAGTTGATAACTGCTGCTGGGTCAAAACCCATTTCTCTAAATCCAATAAAGTTTCCCTCCTCATTTTCATCATTCCAATCGATTGGAAAGACGGGAAATCCAAATTTCTTACCATGCCTTTTACTTAATTTACCTTTTCCATCTGGATTATTAATTAATGGAAGGTGGGCAAATTTAGGTTTGGTTTCTTCCCACCCAAATGCACGATATAGTAAAGTATGTAATGCAGTGCTTGATAGCCACTCCTCTCCTCGAATTACATGAGATATCTTCATATGGTAATCATCTACAATATTTGCCAAATGATAAGTAGGCAAACCGTCTGCTTTCATCATGACTTTATCATCCAATTCGTCCGTATTAAATTCAACTTCCCCACGAATTAAATCAACAAATTTTACTGTTTGTCCAGGTTCAATTCTAAATCTAATTACATATGGAGTTCCAGCATCCAATTTAGCTTTCACCTCTTCTTCATTTAATGTTAAACCATTGGACATAGACATTCTGGTAGCGTGACCATATTTTGGACTATGCTCTCCTGCTAATTTCAATTTTTCTTTCCAAGCATTTAATTCATCCGGTGTATCAAAGGCGTAGTAGGCATTACCGTCTCGCACTAGTTGCTCAGCAAATTTTTGGTATAAGTCAACTCTTTCAGACTGTCGATAAGGACCAAATTCTCCTCCTTGTTCTGGGCCTTCATCCAAGGACAAGCCCAACCAATTTAAGGACTCTTGAATGTATACCTCTGCGCCTTTAACATATCGTTTCTGATCAGTATCTTCAATCCTTAAAATGAAGCTTCCACCCATCTTCTTGGCGAATAAATAATTATATAGCGCAGTTCGGACTCCACCGATATGTAAAGGACCTGTTGGACTTGGTGCAAATCTTACTCTAACAGTTGACTTTTGTGTCATTTCTTTCTAAATTTATGGCAGTATGATACCAGTTAAGCTCTAATGTGGCAAAAAAACCACTTTTTTATTTAAAAAGGGCAGCTTTTTAGTAACAATCAGCGTTTTATTTACACTAATAAGTAGAAGCTCCTAATCCAAGCTCTGTTTATCGTATATCCATGAACATTATTTAATATTAAAAACGACATGTATTTAATTAAGACACCTAAATTTATCCAAAACCTATTCCCTAATTTTGTTTGGAATCTTCCTACTGCAGAAAAAGTGCTTTACCTAACTTTTGATGATGGACCAATTCCAGAAATCACTCCATTTGTATTGGAAGAATTAGCAAAATACGAAGCTAAGGGAAGTTTCTTTTGTGTCGGGGAAAATATTAATAAATATCCAGAGATATACAATCAAATCTTGGAAGAAGGACATACGATAGGCAATCATACCTATAATCACTTATCTGGATGGTCTTCTGAAAACATTCCTTATTTCCATAATGTCCGTAATTGTGCAAATTTGATTGATACGACTTTATTTCGTCCACCATATGGTAGGTTGAAACCTAAGCAAGTCCAATTCTTGCAGAGACATTATAAGATTATTATGTGGGATATTTTAAGCGGTGATTTCGATGCTAATATTAGTCCAGAACAATGTTTCAAAAATGTTGCTCAAAATGCTAATGAAGGTTCTATTGTAGTTTTTCATGACAGCATAAAAGCTCAGAAAAATCTTGAATACGCATTACCTCGGGTATTGGAATACTTTGCGAGTAAAGGGTTCAGGTTTGAGAATTTAAATGTATTAGAACCTAGTAAGAGCCAGGATTATAAAAATATTGCATAATTAAATGCGCTAGATATTTCTTTAAATTATTTTACATTAAGTTGGGAGCCGCTTTCTAATGTTAATGTAGCACCTTCGGATAATGTAAATTAATATACTTTGATCAATTCATTTCTTCTATCCTTATAGACTTTCCTCCGTCTACAACAACACCATCACAAACTATAGGAAAACATCCTTATGACCAATTACAAGGAAATTACATGGACTATCTTTCCAATTTCCTCCACGTAGTCCAAGCCATTTAATATCTTAAGAAAGATTAAAATTGAGTATTTAAAAAATAAAAATCAGTGATAACCCGAGGTGCTTAGGAATCGCATCACTTCTCGACTGTTTGTAATGAACCTTTTATCCTTTCTTGACCGGATTCTTTAAATTTGGCGTCAGAAGTTAGTACACAGTTGTCAGACGGATTGTGGAGAGCATGGCACTTTTTGATCAAACCCGAATAAATTATAGTTCTAATTATATGAGAATGGTCAAGATAAAACGCGCCCCTATAGCAAGATTATTGAATAATCACTCTACTTTTCAACAGCATACAATAATTTGTATTGTTCCGCTGCTCTTAATTTTAACGTCACCTTTGTAATAGCTCCCATATCGGAAGATTTATCTGCTTTCAATGAAACAGTTACCTTTTCTTGATCTGATTCTTTAACCTTCGCTTTGAAAGTATGAATAGCATGTTCTATTTCATTTAGATTTACGAAGGCATCGTTAATTTGTATTCTATGGACAGGCTCTTCATTTTTATCTTTTTGTTTGCCCATATAGATATAGGTGATCAACGATTTCTGATGTAATTTTTCCAGACTTTCAGCCTTAGGCAATTGGAATTCAACTTTTATTGAGTGTTTTCTTAAAACTGTAACTACCATGAAAAAGAAAAGTAGCATAAATATGATATCTGGCAGCGATGCTGTATTCAATTCAGGGAGCGCTTTTTTAATGTTGTCTTTTTTCAACATATTTTTCATTTTAAATTTGTGTAATTAAAGGATCTGCTTCAGAAATTTTTAGTGGGAAATTTATAAGAATACTATCTTGATCCGCTTTACTAACTTCACTTAATGGCTTTCCATACTTTTCCATTGCTTCTTCATCCCATACTTCTATATAAGCGGTTTTGAGGGATTGATAGGCCTGTATGTAATCTTGGTAATTTGTTTTTTCATCACATTGAAATGAAACCACGGCCTTTTTTTTATTCATTTTTAAGAATGTCTTAGTCTTGTATTTTAGATCTTCTTTTTTTGTTATTGTCTTCTCAATTAAGAGTTCTCCCTTTTGATTTACCTTTACGATAAGTAATTTATTATTAGTTGTACTTTTTGTTTCTAAAGGAGGAAGTCTAACCCGAATTCCTTCATCTTCTACAATCTGAGTAGCTACTAAAAAAAAGATAAGTAATAGGAATGCAATATCAGCCATAGAACCTGCATTTAATGCAGGCGCATTACGTTTAGATTTTTTCATCACCTTATGTGTTTAATTCTATTAGTAAGATGTCAGGCTAAAGCTATTTTGGCGTGTTGCATGAAATCAAAATCTACAAAGTTTTATTTATTTGCAGCAAATAATCACATCTCGACTTATCACGATTTTTGTTTGTAAAATTACAAGTTATTTCTTTTGAATATCAACACTTCCGATTTGTCCATATATTTAAACTCCAAAAAATGATGGATACTTTAGTCGCAATCTAGTATGAATTTATATATGACCAGACCAATACGAGCCCATAATACTTTTAATGGATTCCCCTAAGGGTCTGCCTACTATGTCAGCACCAAAGGTGAGAACAAAATAAAATAATATTTAATGAGCTTAGGTAAAGTTTTCATGCAGCTGTTTTAGTTGGGAGTAAACCATGAGCGGAATAATTTTTATGTAGCATTATAGGAAGTGATTACCGATTATTTAGAGTAGATAATCTGCAGGATGAGGTGTCCTAGGAAATAAATTATGATACTGAAGTGGTTCTGATAATAATCCGAGAACAGGAATTAAAGAAATAAAAATAGACGAAATCGCTGTAAATTTATTCCTCCAAACTAGCATCATCAAACTAACATAACTGTTCATGTAGATTCCAGCAGGCTAAGAATATATAATCCAATAAGGACCCGCAACCATGTCATCGCCTTGCAATAAATCTCGGATTGTATTAGTTATTCCATCAAGATGTAGGGTCTGGAACCATGAAAACATGACTAAACTTTTACTATGCAAGGTGATATAAATGAGGCCGCCAAATATCAATGGAAATAGACATCCAAATAAAAGTTGCTTTTCATAAGGAGCGAAATTTGTAAAATTTATATCTTATAGTTGCTCTATATGTTTATGCTTTTAATCTTTAAAAGTATACACTAATAAAGGAACTTTCAAGTCCTCTGCTATTGCCTCTGTAATATCGCTATTAAGAAAATGTCCTATCAGGCTTTTAGATTGATGGACCATTCCCAATAGGCTTAAATCTTCTTCCTTTTCAAATAATTCAATGGATTTTTCCACCTCGCCCCTCTTAATTTCAAACTCTATCCTTTTATCAGCAAAAAGTTCTTGTAACAAGTTTAACTTGATCTTCACATCATTAAAATCTTCATTTTCCAAAACATGAAGACAAGTAATTTCAGAATTAAATTTTTCACTCCACTTAAAAAGAGTGTTTAACAAAATTAAATCATGATATTGAAAATCAATAGTACATCCTAAATGATTCCATCCTTTAAATTGGACATTTGGCGGAACTAATAGTACTGGATATTTAGAATTATTCATTACGGTCATCGATACACTTCCAAAATAACGAGTCACTATATTGCTAGTTCCACGAGTACCCATAACAATGAGATCGGCCTCTTGACTAATTGCACTTTTTAAAATAACCTCAGATGCAAACCCAACTTCTGCTAGATATCTTATTTTGATATCAGTGCCGTTTGGTTCAATTGTATTTACAAAGTTTTCTAATCTTTCTACTACATCCGATTGAGTCAAAATCTTTGCATTTATATCTACTGGCAACTTAGGTTTTCCAAAAACGTGCAAAATTAATAGCTCTGCGTTGAAAGATGCTGCTAAGGATTTTGCGTAAGCAAAGTAATGGTCGGATTGACTTGAGAAATCTATTGGCAATAAAATTCTTTTCATATCACAAGATACCTTTAGATACAAAGTTGACAAAACCTTTTCTATATATTTTTTTCAAATGTGGAAATGACCTTTAACATTGATAGCAGTGAAGGTAACCTGCTGCAGTATTTTTGCAGGTCCTAATCGATCAATTTCGCCATCATGATAAATTAATTACAACTTCTATTATTAATGACCATTAAAATAGCCGTATAATTGATATGCGAATAAACCTATACCTGCTATTACTAAATACCAATTCACTGCTTTGTAAAAAGCAGTGAAATTTTTATAATTTCTCGAAAGAGTAATTACAAAAACAATGGGAATTAGTGCAAGTACCTGCCCAACTTCTACCCCAAGATTAAAACAAAGGATTTTTGCTAAAATTTGATTTGTTCCCATGTCGAAAGATTGCAGACGAGTGGATAGTCCAAATCCGTGAATCAATCCAAAAAGGCCTACCATAAGCAGTAAATTTGGTGATTTAATTTTCAATTTTTCAAACCCACCCAAATTCTCAAACCCTTTATACAAAACACTCAAAGCGATAACTGCATCTACCAAATGTTCATCCGCTGTAATGCCAAGGTAAGTCGCTCCAATCAAAGTAATGCAATGACCTATCGTAAACACGGTAATGAACTTCAAAATGTCTTTAAAACTTTTCAAATAAAAAACAACACCAGTCAGAAAAAGCAGGTGATCATATCCGGTAAGCATGTGCGTTGCTCCAACTCTAATGTAGGACCATAAGTCACCATTGCGCAGGATTTCCTGATCAGCAGTTGAAACATCATGAGCAATTACAAATAGCGGAGTCAACAATAAGAAAACTGACAACAATCCCTTTAAATTTTTATGCATCGTTATTTCTTTTACTAAAAATAAAAAATAAGACCCCTATAATTAAAAAGCTAGCCAATACAAACATCCAAGTCGATATACCCCCTTCATGTTCATGATCATGTTCGTGATCATGATTGTGTGTACTAATATCATGCTTGTGGGTCACCTCAAAAGTCAGTGTCGCCCATTTAGACCGATGCGTTAATGTATCACTATCATTCGCTTCTGTCATGTGAATAGTACGCAGATAATAAATTCCATCTTCTGGCAGATCAACATTAATCATCCCTTGGGTATCGGTACGTAATTGTTGACCACCTGTATGAGTATGTGCTTCAGCTGACTGTGATTTATGATTATGACTATGCCCTTCTTGATCGTGGTCATGGCTGTGATCATCATGAGTATGACCGTTAGCACCATTTACGAAGTCTGCAAAGACTAGTCCATTCGCTAGTGGTTTTCCATTTAGTAATAATTGTACTTGCAACTTTTCGCCGCTGTATTTTTCGTAAGGATTTGCTTGCGGAACAAACTCAATAGGATAACCTAATTTTGTGCTCCAATCATTTGTTTTAATTTCACCTACCTGATAAATAGCTTTTACATGTTTTTCATAACGCTCTACTGCATCTTGGTTTAATTGGTTCTCCTTAGTCCGTTTTTCAAGCATGTCCAAAACACCGTCATGCTTTAAATAGCTATTAAATTTATCGGCATTGAGATCTATGTTACGGGCCTTGGTTGAGACACCTGCTACATAGGTGCCCGCTTCTCCAGTATTAAAACTTAGCTGAGTAATTGTGCTGTCTTGGTCTTTCCATTTATTCGGATTGATGGGTACTTTTTTTCCATTAACAATAATTGAAGCGTCTAGCATACGATTGCGATCTATAATATTTTCACTCGCTTCAAAAGTTCCGTTGTACAAGCTCAATGTAGCTTTTTGATTAGGCTCTAAAAAATAGGTTTCCATCTTTATATACAGATCGTGGCTGCATAACAATAGAAGGGCTATAACAAAGTAAAAAGGTTTACCAATGAAATGAAACTTGAGCATAGTCTGCTTAGCTCTTCTAAGTTTTTTGGTAATATCTCCTCGATTTAATTTCATATTATCTTTCAAATTTATTTTATTAATTGCTCTTTACCTTAAGCTAACTTCTTATAACTTGTAGTCATTATTTATTATTATTAGCTAAGTCGCTAAACGAACAAATATTAGGCATGAAAATTTCTGTGCATTCATTTTTTAGATATTTCAATAATGGATGGAAAATTATAATACCAGCAGATTTTTAAATTTTATTAAGCACTAAAGTTAAAGGTTTTAAAGAAATGTTTAATCTTTCAGAGTAAAAAGTTTTGCTGTGGCTTTAGATAAATATACAATGATTAAGGATGCATCAAGCCAGAAAGAATTTTGAGCTTATGATTAATCAAGGTCCTATTTTATAGATCAAGACTTTTGTCAATTTATATTTATGTTCTAACTCCTTCTAGTAATTTGTCATCAAGCGAAATTTCATTATTAGAGCTATGTAGAACAGAAATGTCTCCAGTTGACTCAAGAACGACTGCTTCTATTTGACTAAAGTCCAATACATTTGCTTCTCTCAATTTTGCTATTAATTGTGATTTTTCGATTCTAGCTTTTTTTAAATTTTTAAATAAAATTTCTTTTTTATCCATTAGTAAAAGTGGTTTATTTGAAATCATTGTTTTTAATCCAGGAAGCTTTTTTTGTAAAAAAGAAAATATAAAAGTTAGCACTAATAAACTAGAAATAGCAATAGATCCATGTACAATACTTGTGCTAGAAGTTAGCATAGAAGAAATTATACTACCTATTGCGATCGTAAAAGCAAAATCATAAGCTGTAAATTTTGCAAAAGTCCTTAATCCAATTATTCGAGTTAATATTATTACAACAATAAAAATTATAAAACTACCAACTATTGTTTCCCATATAGGATCACTTAAATCATAAATCCATTCCATATTATATCTTTTATTTTAGTTCTTACCTAAGGGTAAGCCTATGAGTTCAACGTATTCTTCTTTATTTTTGGCAGTCTTAAGAAATGCTTTCATAGCCTCCACTGTGGATTTATGAGCCTTCCCAGTAGCTTCTTCATAATTAGAGGGAACATCATACACTCCATTTTTAATTCCAGCATAAAAACCCGCACTCACACCTCCAAAATATTCTCCTAAGGCTTCCTTTCTCTCTTTCTCATATGCTTCTACGAATACTGAGTTATAGGTCAATTCTGTATTGAATACTTGATTAATAAGATTGGTCAATTATGGAAGCGTCAAATTGTCCACTTGCTGCAGTTACTGCAATTTTCAAATTCTTTATTTTTTTTGATTAACATACTACAATGATACTGTTGATTATCAAAGGGGAACAAACAAATTTTGTGTATTGTTCTAGCACTGTCATTTTTTAAGTAGTTTATGATAATACGATGCTTTCTTAGTTTTAATTTTAAGAAAATAGATCCCTATTGGTAAAAATGCATTATCTAAAGATAGAGTAGAAGATTGAAATTTATTTTGAATCATCAATATTTTGCCACTAAGATCTGTCAGTATCAATTCTAATAACTCACTTTCAGATTCAATATAGAATATATCTTCAAATGGATTGGGGAATACCTTTAAATAGGAATTTAAATTTTCGTTATTTGTAGATACGACACTACAAGCTATTTGAGAACCTGCTGTTTCATTAAGCATACCATTATCAATGTACCAATGCTCCCAGGTTCCTCCATCACCCGTTTCCCAATCATTTAGGTTAAATGAATTTTCACCAAGATTAGTACCGTTTACTGTATATACTTTAATTGCTGCTCCACCTAAATTCCAATCAAGTGGATTTGAGGGGCTACAATCCTCAGGAATAAATTCTGAAAGCTCACAATTTGTTTGTAGGAAAAAAGCCGTTTCTGGATAATTTGGATAGTCTCCATAAACGCTTGCTATTCCATTGTCATCTATACAAACAGACGTATATTCATTGCAAGCTATTCCTCTAGCGGACACTCCATAATCTTTTAAAATTCTAGCTAGAAATACTATATGCCGTCCTTTTCTATTCGGGTCATCATAATGTGAATCAGTAACTACGTCTTGTAGGTAATTAACTTTAAGGAAATTAGTTGAATCAATTGTCACTCGATTATCGTATGGATTAGCCAAAGCTGTCGAAGAAGTTACCGTTCCATTGCGGGCTGAAAAATAATATTTCCCGAGAATTGCCATTCCCGCACTTGTTCCTCCAATTGCAATATTTCTATTCTGAATAGCATCATTAATTAACTCAGCAATTGGTGTTCCTCGCCAATAGGAAATGTAATCCCATTGATCACCGCCAGCAAACCAAATCGCTTCAGCCTTTTTTATTTTTTCATGAATATACATTTCATTTGCTCCACTTGAATCGTTAAAAACTATCGTTTCAACTGAATTTACTGTAATCCCTAGGTCAGTGTACATGTATTCATTGTATCCGTCAGAACCACTTGCTCGCAGAACAAGAACATCTCCACCATTTGCTCGTTTAAGAAACCATTTCATTGCTTCATCATGTTCACTTGCACCTCCCATCATACATACGCCTCCTTGTGGAGTAGTGGTTATATTCGTAATATTACCACTAAAGTAGGAATTATATGATTGCGAATAAGTAGAGGCTTGTAGCAGCATTATAGAAATGAATAATAGTTGTTTCATATATACAAATAAATAAATTTATAACCATATTATAACAAAAGATTAAACCACCGTCATATTTTAAAGAAGGGTAAATATTTCTTCTTCTGCTAAACGAGACTTGGGCAGTTTAGTTTTAAAATCATCATCTGCTCTATAACCTAGTCCAACCATAACCAAGGCGGTAAACCTTTTTCTGGTAAGCCAAACTCGTCGTCAAACGCTTTCGCGTCGATACCTTCCATTGGAACGGCGTCAATTCCTAAAGCAGCAACTCCTAAAAGAAAACTTCCAATGTTTAGGTAGATTTATTTTCCCATCCAATGATGAGCATCTTTTAATTCATATTTATGGATGTTTGTAAATAGCTGCTTTGCCCCAAAGTTTTGATCCTTATACTTTTCATTGGCAAATCTTCCAATTTTATCTTCTTTCTCTGTAAGGTATTTTAAATAAATTGCAAACATAAGTATTGTATTTTGAAAAACACGCTTAAATGTACGGTCAAAATTTATAAAACTTGACTTTCAAAACTCAACTTTTTAGAATGGACTCATTATTCTCTCACTCCTTCACCTCCGCAGGGTAGTATTTACAGCCATTGTTTTTACTAAATTATTTAATTCAATGGACAAATCCTTTGGGTGATTATTTTGTCTAGGAGGTCTACCTCCTGACTTTCTTTCTACTTTATTAAGTTCTCGCAAAGTTATAAATCCATCATTATTGCTATCAATTTTTGCAAAATCATTGGCCAATGGTCCTTCCGCTTCCTTTTCAGATAATTGTCCATCTTTATTACTATCCATTTCAGAAATTATCTGTGTAGGAGAAGGTCTTTTTCCTTACTGTTGTTCTTGATCTTTAATTTCTTGATTTGATTTGCAAGAAGTCATTAGCATAACTATAAAACTCAGCAATAATATATTTTTCATTTTGTAATGATATTTAAAATTCGTTCATAAAACTAATCATTAAAAATGATTGATAATGATTCGTGTACACTTTATCTAATATGAGCAAATTCTAAATTTTTTAGTTTGAAAACCGGATTATTTGATAAAGATTAAATCTACATTAGTAAAAATTAAATTAGAATAATTACATTTATGAATGCAGCAAAAAAAAATTATAAGTATAATTTTTACTTTTATATTGCTTATAACTTTTGTAGGTCAAGTAAAAAGTCAATCTGTAAATGTTGATACCGTCGCATCGGATTCAACTAGTATAAAAAACACCATTTTACCTTTTATATTTGTGCTTCCAGAAACAGGTTTCGCATTTGGGATAACAGGAATTACCACTTTCAGACTCAAAGGAGAATCACAAACAAGCCGACCATCTCAAGTTATCTATAGTGCAGCATACACTTTAAAAAATCAAGTACTATTTTACATTCCGTTTGAGATTTATAAATATGAAAATAAAATTAGATATAAAGGAGAAATAGGGTTTTATAAATACTTCTATAACTTTTATGGAATTGGAAATAACTCCAGGCTCGATGATTTAGAAAATTATGATGTAACCTTTCCACGGGTGGATTTTAATTACTCAAGATCGGATATTGACAATTTATTTTTTGGGGGAGGATTTAAGTACGATTATTTTAATATCACGAATATTGATAGCGCAGGAATACTAATGACAACCCAACCGATCGGTTTTGAGGGAGGACATAAGTTAAACCTATTACTCAATGCTTTTTACGATAATCGAAATAATGTATTTTCTACTTCCAAAGGATTGTATGCAGAATTCCGTTATGAACGTAGTTTGGATTTTCTATGGTCAGATTTTGATTATTGGAAATACAACTTTGATGTAAGATATTTTATACCACTAAAAGATGACTTTGTTATTGCCAGTCAACTTTTCTTTGCACATGCCAGTGCTAGCACACCATTTTTTGATTTACCTTATGTCAGCACCCCAGCGATTGGGAGAGGTTACAGTGATCGAAGATTTATCAATTACAATATTCTCAATCTACAAACAGAATTGAGATTTCCAATATCAGGAAGATTTAAAGGAGCAACTTTTGTTAGCTCAACCTACCTACCAGACACCTTAAGTAAGCTTTCCAAATTTGGACCAAATTGGAGCTACGGTCTTGGTATCAGATACGAAGTGGACAAGATTGAGAAAACTAGGTTTAGACTTGATTTTGCTTTTGGGGATACGTTTAACTTTTACCTAACGGCGAATGAGGCTTTTTAGTGCTATTGGAGGAAGTTCCGAGTGAAGCTAAAGTACCAAATTTAGGGTGAGGTCTGGGACCTGGAGAAGGATTCGAGTTTCCGAGTTTTGAGGCTTTCGACTTATGTTCTTTTTATAAACTTTCATTATTGCGAAATAAATTCTTGGTCTTATAGGTTGCGATTCATGGAGCATGTAAGCACAACCTTAGTAATCTTACAGCTGTATATACAGATTAAAATTTATGACATTACGTAAAAGCCTAACTATTCATGTGTAGAAATGTCGAAGACATTCCTAATTTCGACTCATCAAATTTGAAACTGGAAGTTAAAGACGCTTATAAAAAATTCTTGGAACTCGGAACTCGGACTCCGAAACTTCTTCCTACCTTCCATAAGGTGTCTCCGCAAAATTATCTATATCCAAAGTCCAATCATATTCTATATATTTAAGATTTACCTTTGAAGAAGGCACGAGTTCTTTAGCAACAAGAATTTCCTTAACTCCTTTTTTACAACCGAAGTCTCCTCTAAACCAAGAGAATAAAGGCGTGGTCGCTACTTCATTGGTAGCTTCATCATAGGTAGTATGACCATTGAGGTATTTGTCCGTCTGAAAATCTAATTGTTTGTCTAAATTTATGGGATCATAAACGGTAACGGGAGGGCAAGATTTTGCACCACAATTAAGGGCAAAGTGTATTCTGTAATCTCTTTCATCCACTCGTAATTTTCTTTCCCACTTCCCAGGGAATGGTTTTCTTATTTTTCCTAAACCTAATGACCATTGTGATTTTCTGATGACTCCATGCTCAATTTTAGAAAAGGAAACCATCTTTCCTCCTATATTAATATATGGTTCTTTGAAAAACGCTCTTCTATCTTCAAAATATTCTGGGTGTTTCCTTAAAATGAGGATAATATGACTATTATAAACATTAATCCAAAAGGCGAGCCGCTGTTTATCATTGGTTAATGCTGCTTCTAGACCTTCCATTGTGGAGGCTTCCAAAATCTTTTCATATTCTGCAGTTTCCTCTCCATTTTTCAATGCTTTAAGTAATTTTTCTGATACTACATTGTAATCAATATCTGTTGAAGACTGTGCCGTATTAAAAAGTGGCCCCGCAGTCATCAAACTTAAAAAAACTAATATTACTTTTATCATCGTATTTAATTATGCAATAAATGCTGAAATTTCAAATTAATCCATGAATTTAGATATAATTATACCAACTTTAAATGAAAGAGAAAATTTAAAGTCGCTTATACCCTACCTTAAGACAAACATGTCAAATTCTACCAATATCTATATTGTGGATAGTATTGCCTCAACTGATAATATTAGTAATTTGTTTAACGATGATTCCATCCATTATATCAAATCTAAGTATACCAGACGAAGTAGTCAAATGAATGAAGGTGCTGCGGCGGGCAATGGATCCACCATTTTATTCCTACATGCTGATGTCAGACCTCCAGTGAATTTTGTACAATTCATACAACAAGAATTGACTAATGGATTTAGAACAGGCTTTTTCTCCTATAAATTTGATAAATCAAATTATTTATTGAAGATCAATGAATACTTCACCAAATATGACGGACCTTTTGCAGGTGGCGGAGACCAATGCCAGTTTTTTACCCGCGAATTATTTGATGCTTACAACGGTTATAAACACGAATATGAAATCATGGAAGATTTCGAAATGATTGCTCGCCTTCGAAAGAATAATGAGCCTTTTACTATAATCAAAGATCCTGCGACCGTCTCGTCCAGAAAATATAAAAACAACTCTTATCTAAAAGTAAATCTTGTTAATTTCATCACTTTTCTAAAATATAGGAATAACGTATGTCCGAGGGAGATAAAGGCGTATTACAAGAAGGCGTTGAAGTGATTATTGAACGTTTACGAGCATATGTATTAAACCATGCGAAAAACCCAGTGCATATTTCCCACCGTAACGGGTTATTTTTTGCAACCTTTCATCGACTCGGATGCGCTTGCTATCTATCTATGACAAGTTGTAAATTTTGGGAGTGCGCGCGATGAATCGCGCCCCTACGGCAACTTTTTTTTGTCATCACTTTAATTTCAAATGAAATTCCATTATCATCACCCAAAAAGACAAATTTCGGATTGTTTAGGTGTACGGTTGTATATAATAAACGACCTTGGGTGAAAATTCCGGTTGGATAACGCGAGCAATGCCCCCTACCGAATCAAAGTTACATCCCCACTAAAAACATTCGTCTCTCCATTCAGAAATATAACTTTACTACAAAAAACATAGACTCCCACATTACACAACTTCCCTTTAAATGTCCCATCCCAACCACTATTAATATTATTACTTTCAAAAACATTACTGCCCCAACGATCATAAACGAAATATGCTATCTCCGCCACATCCATTGAAAACGGTAAGAAAAGATCATTAATGCCATCCTGGTTAGGTGAAAAAACATTTGGAAAAAAGATGGTGTTGATGGTGGTGTCGCAGGTTTCTATATTCATCGTGAAAGAGGCCACATCATCAGGACATGGATCTGTACCGGAAACTAGGTAATCAAAATTATATACTCCTGGCTCTACTTCACCTAGGTTTAATAAACCGGTGTTCGGATCAAATGATCCTGGACTTGGAATGGGTAATCCACTCACCGTCCAAATACCCATAGCCGCATCTGGGCTCAGTAAAGTATTTAGATCAAGTGAATTATTTATTTGATTGCAAATTGTAATAGTGTTGCTTTCACCCGCATTAACTGCAGCTTCAACTTGTACAGTTACGCTAGCAGAATTAGGACATCCATCAGGGACCGCATTGAGTAAGGTAAAGCTTAAGTCATATTGTCCAGAATCAGCTGCGGCAGCATTTAAAGTTGAACCTGACAATGTTGCTGGATTTGTTCCTACAGGGAAATTAGTAATAGACCAATTTCCAGCTTCATTTGTGACCTGCAATAAATCCAAATCAAAATCCTCGTTGTCATTACATAATGTAGGTGGGGTAGTTATTTCTAAACTAGGACAATCACAGTTTTCCACAAATATGTCCACCTCAAATGTGGCAGCATCACATGGAAAATTAGCTGCCAGTGTATAAATGAAAGTGTAGGTTCCTGCATATAATCCATTGAAATTTAAAATGGGAAATTCACCTGTTGCTCCTGAGCCATCTCGATCGGTCCATGTTCCAGGTACCTCACTACTATTTATTAGGGAATTAAAATCAATGGTAGTTACTTCAGGGCTATTGTTACAAACGATAGCATTGGAACTAATATTAGCGCGTGCTTGGGCGGTGATCGTAATGGAAATAATTTGAGAAGCGGGAACACATACAGCAGTCCCAGTTATCGCATATTGAAAGTCAATAGTGGTTGCGCTATGACCAATTGGATTGAAGGTTGCATTAGTTGCATCAAAACTTCCTAGATCTACATTGTTGCTAATTACTGACCACGTTCCGCCTAAGTCTTCATCTATTAAAAGTGTATGTAAATCAATTAGATCTGTTCCTGAATCGCAAAAATTAAACATACCTCCCGTTCCTGCAGATAGTGGACTGTCCACGTCAATACGCACTGTAGCTACCGATGGCGTACAAGGTGCTTCCGCAGGGAGCGTATACGAAAAAACATATGGTCCATCCGAATCTACACTTGCATCAAAGGTGCCTGCACCAGCATCAAAAGTACTTGGCATAAGTCCCGAATCTACAGTCCAAATTCCTCCACTAGGATTATCAGTTAAATAATCACTAAGATTAATAATTGTACCCGGTTCTCCACAAACGATAGCAGAAGAGCCTATGGCTGATTGAGGTGATCCATTAATCATCAAAGTAACGGAAGCAGCACTCGCACAACCAACTGGTGGTGTATTGTTCAATGTAAAAGTAAGTTCATACTGACCAGGATCTGCGCCTACTCCATCTAGATTATTTCCACTTATTGTGGCAGGATTGCCCAATCCAGGATCTGAAGTAATGGACCATGTACCAGCTTCTGCGGTAACTTCTAGGGTTGGCAAATCTAGCATTCCAAAATCATTACAAATTTCAGCTGGTGTCATTATTGCAATGGAAGGACAATTACAATCTTCCACTATAATCGTGATTTCATATTCCGCTTCAGGACAAGGTGAAATAGCGCTTGACGTTGTGTAAGTAAAGGTAAAACTATTTGGAGCGACCCCATCAAAATCTAACATTGGTAAAACGCCACTTGCCCCAGATCCATCGGTGTCCGCCCAACTTCCATTCCTATCACCGTTAATGATTAAGGTGTCAAAATTAATTACGGATCCGTTGATTGATGCATTACAAATTGGATCGGGCGTAACAATAGAAGCCGTCGGAGGACTTGGAAAGTTAATGTTGATATCCGTACTCACGGTTCCATTACAACCTAAAGCACTCACTGAAATTAATTCAAAAATTTGGCCTTCCCTTAAAATGAACATTTGAGGGCTTGTTGCAAAATTCATCATTGGTTGGTTCATTCCATTAATGCTATACAATACTTCCCATGGGCCTGTTCCCGTCAGTGATAGATTTAAGAAAATGGTGCTATCAGATCCCTCACATATTGACCCCGAAGCGGTCAAGCTTGCAGAGGGTGCATCGATAGTTTCTATGGTAACAGCGCCCGTAGTTGATCCTTCACAACCTCCTTCGTTCACCGAAGTAATGGTAATGGTCTCTCCTGCTCCCGCTTGAATAATTTGCGGGCTCGTTGCATAAGTTATTAATGCTTGATCCATTCCATTAATGGCATAAATTACATCCCAAGGTCCAGCACCAGATAAATCCAAATTCAAATCGATCAAGTCATTACTACCAGCGCAAAGCTCACCTGACCCAGTCAGTGTTGCAGTTGGTGGAGGAATTGAACCAATGGTTTGTGACCCAATAGCAATGCCAGCGCAATCCTCTCCAAAAACAGAAATAAGGGTAACGGTCTGACCAGCTTCTGCCTGAATAATTTGAGGACTAGTAGTATACGAAACATCAAATTCAGTTCCATCAATATCGTAGATGACATCCCATGGTCCGGTGCCAGATAATTCTAAGATCAAATCTACCATATCTCCACTCCCAACACAAGCTGCTCCTGAGCCTACCAACGCTGCAATCGGAAGTGGTATTGAACCAATGGTAACCGATCCTATAGTCGTTCCATTACAACCATTTTCAAAAACAGAAGTAATGCTGATGGTTTCTCCTTCGCCCGCCTCAATAATTTGAGGGCTCGATGTAAAAGTATTCACCGCTTGATCAACTCCATCAATCGCATAGATCACATCCCATGGTCCATTGCCTATCAGAATCAAATTCAATTCGACTAGCTCACCACTGTCTTCGCAAACTTCACCGGAGCCAGTTATTTCCGCGCTTGGAATAGGAAGCGTTCTGACCGTCACCGAACCGGAGGTAATTCCTGGACAGCCACTTCCACTTACAAAAGTAATGGTGATCGTCTCTCCCTCTCCTGCCTGAATGATTTCAGAGCTCATCGTATAAGTTATTAAAGCTTGATCTATTCCATCAATTGCATAAATGACATCCCAGGGTCCAGTGCCCGTCAATTCCAAATTTAAATCAACCAAATCGCCACTCCCTGCGCACACTGCACCAAAACCTGTGAGCGTTACAGTAGGAATTGGGATTGAACCAATTGTAACAGATCCAGTAAAGGTTCCATCACAATCATCTGCAAAAACTGAAGTAATGGTAATGGTCTCTCCTTCTCCTGCCTGAATAATTTGAGGACTGTTTGTATAAGTTATTAAAGCCTGATCCAATCCATCAATTGCATAAATGACATCCCAGGGTCCAGTGCCCGTCAATTCCAAATTCAGATCGACCAGCTCTCCGCTACCTGCACAGACTGCACCATTGCCGCTGATGCTAGCTGTGGGCGTTTCATTAACTTCAATCATAATGATTACCCCATTGGTTTCACAAGGTTCTCCTGGAACAGATTCGGTTACCCAAACCTCGTAACTTCCAGGCGTATTGGTAATGTAACTTGGTCTAGGGATAGAAGTTCCTGTTCCTATATTCACACCACTGTTTCTGGGGTCTCCATTATACCAAGTTAACACATTAGCTGGATCATCTGGAGTTGCGGCGAGTGTATTTGGGAGCATATCTGTGGAGCAATACGGTCCGTAAGTGTCAGGAGTAGGGTCATTAACGGTACATAACAATTCGGATTCAAATTCCCAAGTACAATCAGAACCAGATTGACCATCAATAAATAAATGATAGTTTCCATTGGCAAGACTTAAAGGGCCAATAGTTACCGACCCTAATCCAACGGAACATTCAATAAAAGTTGCAGCTGATAAGGTACAATCCCCTACATCTTCCCAAAGACCCATTTGCAGGTTAACCATTCCTCCAGTGCAAGCCACATTTTGAATCGTAATGGAGAATGGATCTGGACTTGCATCCGTTATTTCAATAGTGTACCAAACTCCATTTTCGTTGGAAGACCAAAAACTTCCTGCGCAAATTGCTCCATAGGAATTTGGTGCCCAATCCTGAGGTTCCCCACAATTAGTAGCATCTGTATTCGTTCCTGTTTCTGGAAGTGGAATTGCATTTAAACAAAGATCATTCTCTACTGTGCTTGCTGCACTAGCTTCAATATTAAAAGTAAAACCTGGAGAACATCCCGTTCTTTTTGAAATTACAATATAAACGGTTTGTCCAGCTTCAAGTACCACATTTTCTATTGCTGCCACGTCGACAAATTGGCTCTCTCTGACAAAAGCCCATCCCAGGCAGACCACATTCAAAGGATCATCAGGACAAGACTCAAAGACATGAAATGAGGTGCCATCATTTACCCCTCCACCTCCGGCTGGGATTTCCATGTAATAACAATCATTTTCTGGAGCTGTAAATACAAATACAAAATCTTCATTATCAATATAATTCGGCTGCAAAAATTCATTACAAATATTAGGATTGGCATCATCTAAAAAATAATCATCTCCACTCCCACAGGTTTGAGCTGCAAAGCTAAATGGAAGAGCAGGAATAGGTACAGCGGTTGCACAGGTTTCCCCTTGGGCTAATCCATTTGAAATATACATTAAAAATATCAGGAATATAATAGGGAAACCTTTCATTTATTTTAAGCTATGATATTGTAAGTGAAAATAGGTATTTATTGGGGATTTTTGGTGAGTTACTGGAGAATCTTGGATATTCGCGATGTAATGTCGTAGAGAGTTTAAAAGATTGAAATTTGTGTACGCAACTCATCCCGACCTCCTTGTTGGCCACCGAAAAAAATGTAAAATCTTAAATTAAAATAATGTAAAATGTAAAAGTGGCGATTACCAACTAATTTCCATTCTTGTAAAACCGGGTAACGGAATACGCATTAATCTACCAGTGGCATAGTTTGCTCCGGAATGGTGGGGTCAGAGTTAACGGAATACGCACGTGAGGAGGATGAAGATTATTAGGAGGTTGGATGGTGATTTTGTGGTGGTGGTTGACATGGAAATTTTCTTGGAAAGATGGGGGAATTTTGGGGTGAGTGGGCCACCCTTTTGGGTGGGGGTCCTTACCATGCAGGAAGGAATAGTTCATTTAACTGTGTCTTAGTGAAATAATAATGATCTTACTCTTTGCATTCAAGGAGTAAAGTTCATCTCGGAAGGAGGCCGTAGGCCGACTGGAGAGATGAACTTTGTTTTTTTATTTT